>Ga0209782_1002673_pt1 | contig 10033 bp, 7 predicted proteins | sample WorMetmaBAHAMAS1_FD_187390 | JGI IMG/M metagenome (GOLD analysis project Ga0209782, IMG submission 187390) | Marine gutless worms symbiont microbial communities from Max Planck institute for Marine Microbiology, Germany - Inanidrilus... | ecosystem: Host-associated > Annelida > Digestive system >...
GGCTAGGCCCACTCAGCCTCCTCATCCACAGCGGATTGCAGATGCAGAAGACTTGGAGCTGTATGGCTCCCCTGATACTGTAAACATAGATGACATTCTGAATGTTGACGTGACGCCGCTGTCGTCGATTTCTACTTCCGGTCCAGACATGTCTGTCGCTATGTCTGTCGAGTTAGGTACATCGATGGCGGTAGATTTCGACGATCGAAGAAGGGAAATTCAAGACACAGCTGCTGCAATGTTAGAGTTAGCCGATACGGTAGGCGCCCGTTCGCTCCGAAATCTTTCACAACATTATGACATATAACATGCAATGTCATTGACACCACGCGAGGTTAGTAAGAAAACTGTCAAACAGCAGTTACCATTACAGTGGTTGACTCATTTGCAGTTACAGTAAAACACACCAATATGATGAATCAATGCTTTACTATGAAATCAAACATGGACTACAAATAAATGTTCAGCTATTTACAGACTCTTTTCGAACGTAAAAGATCACGATGCTGTTCAGTCAAGATACGACTTAAGATTTTTTCAATCAATTCAATCCGTAGTTTAAATCGCATTCAATCTCTAGCAATTGTTTGCCATGGTGAAGTTCTATCATAATTATCTGCTACATACAATGTATCAGTTCTACTGAAGCTTACGCGCTTCATAACTACTACTACTATTACTACTACTGCTAAATAAACTAAAATAGAGAAATGGATAGTCCACAATACAGTAATACATTTACTTAATCAGTACACACATTCTCGCGATTGTGAACATGTGATCTGTCTATCAATAGATGCCGGCCAGTTGGTCACCGACGTGGTTGTGGACATAACACAACCCACACTCACATCAGCATGATACTAGGCATACCGCTAATGGTAAAACGCCAAATATGATGGAAAAGAAAGAGAGACACACAGTAATACAGTGATATATGCATATAGCACATTGAAGTTAATGTCCAATCGATCGATGTCCAAATGCTAATGTACAAATGCCATCTCGTAAAATGTAATGCTTACAGTCGAATGGAGACAAAACAGTTTATCCCCCAGTACCGTTTTGAGAACGTGATACGCTGACTGAAACTCTTAGCACTGTATAATTTCGCTCGAAGACCCACAAACTTGCTAAACAGACTATCATATCCTGGTAAGTTACACTGTCAGTGTCCGTAAACAACAGTCTATTTCAATCGGTCAAATACTTCGACACCATGTAATGGTAGTGAAATTGGTAGACGACCGTTTTCCCTATATCTAATATAGCTATTCGTGCATATATCGGCTTGTTCATCATTATTATTTGTTTTGTCATCAATATCATGACCAGATCATTGTTAGTGATCTCAAAGCGCTTACATGTTGGCTTTTGAATGCATTTTTTCACATTATTTGGATCCGTCACTAACTTAACATTCACTCTATTTCGCAACTGTTCGATCATTTTCCCGTATACAGCATTGGACATCAGTTTGAAAAAATCTTTCTCAAAACTCGATCTTGCCATACAACGTTTTTCTGTATTAAATGCAATATATGGAGCCAAAAATGCATTCTGCTCAAATTCCAACACTTTGTGAATTTGGTCAACTTTCATACTGAGGTCCATGTACAGTTTGAGATTTCTTGTCTTGATTTATCACATAAATTCAGAAAGTCATGTCTGTCCGCAAAACGACTGATCTGCCCTGTTATATTCAGACATCTGTGGTGATACTGTAATATGCTCTGGTGCCAATGGCAAATCGGAATAAGCATCATGTAACTCAGGAGGATAGCTCAAACCAACCTCTAGCAAATAACCTTTTTCACCATTGAGATCTAGCGTCTGAAAATCAATTTATCCGGTTTGTCAATGAATCGAAAATTACTGCATGGTAATTGGAAACTCATGCAGTAACCGTATAAATTCACGACGTCCCAAGACTTGATGTATGAAATCGGCTGTAATGGATCGTAGTCAAAAATGTTGTTTGCCTTGCTGCATCGATTGCTAACTGTCGACACTCCACCTCTAATTGCATTTTTGAACATAAGATAAATGTTCAAATCTGTTATTAGCTGCAATTCTAAGGTTGTCATCTTTAAACAGCATTGCGATGTATACCCAGCCAACGTCCAACAGTGCGCCGGATCGATTCCATATTCTTGAGTGCTTACTCTGTGAAAATTTTCCATACAATCTGCCAACAAAACGACATCAAGCTTGACGTAAATATTGTAAAAATCTTCCATATTTTCGCATTTGTATGTAGACCACATCTCTTGAGCTCTTTTTTACTCATTGGTGATTATTCCTTCTATTTTGAGTTTCGAATAAAATGCCGACATTGATGGTAAACTGGTCCGCTTGAAAACATCACGACTTGTCATATACTCATATGGATAGATTCCCTTCTCGAAACTGTTCAGATCACCATCACTGAACGTGTGTCGTGTGTATTTGAAACGATCAACACCATCATTATGTAGATTTTTAACGAGATCGTCGAAACTCAACGACAAAAATTTGTAACTGTCCAGATAACGTATCCCATCAATTTGAAATCCGATAAACTGTTCCGTGTTACTCGGAATGACTGTTATCTTCGACTGCTTCTTGTGTAGGTGCATTGATTATTAAATGTGAATCATATGCATTGCTATTGTGGAAGAAACAAGAAACAAAAAACTCATTGTTCCCTGTTCGACATTTCAACTGCAGATTACACGACTGACAGACTGGACCAAGATATCTGCCGGTAACGTGGCATATGCATAAATGGCTTGTAAACATATGCTTGTTCTTTATGAGGATGATGATGTGGATTGATTGAAGTGACATTTATACCGGCTAGTACACAATACTGAATACAGTAGTTATCCTAACTGTTAATGTTCACAACGACTTTCTTTGCTGCAATATGTTTCGGTATTGGAATGAACGTACCGACTTCCAAAGGACGATAAGACCCCCAACACAATCGTAAGTAATTTACCTTTGACATAGTCCAACCACTATTCTGTCCACTAAAAGCTTCAACATTTTCCATTAACTGCATCAACACGTTGTTAATGTCCATTTTCTCTACATCTGAGGTTGTTATCGGCATGAAGAATCTGGCCGATGTACTTCGAACATTTCCGTCTTGTGTTGTCTGTTGAAAATCAACAGCCATTTCCAAGTAGTACTTTATAGCAGTATTCTCAGCTGTAGCTGTCTCAAATGTCGATATAACATCACCACTAATACGATGAACAAAATCACTGACACTCATTTCATCCTGGGTTCCTGTCCACATTTGATCGCCAATTAAACGACCGACATTTGCTATTCTGACATGCGTTGCATATGCAATGATCATTAGAATACAAATGTGTTGGTAAATAACGATAACATCTGCTGCATCGTATATAGTTTCGACACGTGTTGCAGACTACAGTTTCTACATCGTCCTGTTGGCAACATAACTGATACACTATACTACTAGTACTACTGTACCATACAGCATCAACATATATTAATAGAGAACTGAACTGATGTGCCTGTATTTATACCAAGTCATAGTTCTTTGTTCATCACCTGCCCATAGTTCATGTTGGTGTGCTGCAATAGAGGATATAATGCACATTTAATCCGTACAAGTAGAGGAAATAATGTCTCTGAACCTGGCCTAGATGAATGTCTGTGTGTTGGTCCACTATTGAGGAGTACAAGTTGAGGAAATAACTTGCTGTACAATTATGCATTTTATCCGGCATTTAATCCGTACAACATCTGTGATCTAGCCATGATAGCGATAGATGAATGTCTGTGTGTGTGTCGTAGTACAATGTCATTGCACTTAATACATACTGTAATACTGGCCGTGGCATCGATAATGCTCATTCAATATACTGCATGCTACGTGCACGACAATAGATTTACACACTTCACTGAACATTGAGCGCCTCAACTCAACAGACATATATTCAATTCATTCACTGTATCGTGGTATGTCGGCGTACGGAACACGTCGATCAATAGTGGAAAAGAATGATCATTTATTTATTTTTTAAATTTATTTTATTTTATTTTTTTAATATGAATCCATCATGACAATCAAGAGCGATCATGACAGTAAATCCATCATAATGATCATGACGATGTGACAGAGAATGTTGTCATGCAGTTCAGTAGTCATACGGGACGATCATGACATGCATGGCAACTTAATTCATACTGCTATACTACTGCTACTACTGTACCATACAGCATCTATGTACATTGATAGAGAACTGAACTGGTGTGCCTGTATTTATACATAGCCATAGTTCTTTGTTCGCCACCAGCCCATGGTTCATATTGGTGAAACAGTCATAAGTGGCTATTAGGGTGGAGAGGGTCGAGACGCATCAGCACGCCAAACTTCGTCAAAATCTATCAATCGGTTGCGAAGATATTAAGATTTTTTTTATTTTTTTTTAAGATGGCGCACGCCGCCATGTTGGATTTTCGAAATCGTGAATTTTTATTTGCTGTTGGTATCTGGAGGGCCCAGTCGCATCACTGTACCAAATTTGGTCAAAATCGGTCGTTCCATTGCGGAGATATTACATTTTTTTCGAATTTTCAAGATGGCCGCTGCCGCCATCTTGGATTTTTGAAATCGCGAAATTTTATTGATTTTGTGGTCCATAGGGTGGAGACGCATCATCAGTAAGACAAATTTCGTCAAAATAGGTCAATCGGTTGCGAAGATATTAAGATTTTTTCGATTTTTCAACATGGCGGCCGTCGCCATCTTGGCTTTTCGAAATCGTGACTTTTATATGCTGACGGTATCTGGAGGGCCCAGACGCATCATTGTACCAAATTTTGTCAAAACCGGTCATTCCATTGCGGAGACATTGCGATTTTTCAAATTTTCGAGATGGTGGCCGCCGCCATCTTGGATTTTTGAAATCTCGATATTTTATTGCCTATTGGGGTGGATAGGGTTGAGACGCATCAGCGTTGCAAATTTTGTCAAAATCGGTCAATTGGTTATGAGGATATTAAGATTTTTCGATTTTTCATGATGGCGGCCGCCGTCATCTTGAATTTTCGAAATTGTGAATTTTTATTTTGCTGTTGGTATGTGGTGGTCCCAAACGCATCATTGTACCAAATTTTGTCAAAATCGGTTGTTCCGTTGCGGAGATATTGCGTTTTTTCGAATTTTCAAGATGGCCGCTGCCGCAATCTTGGATTTTTGAAATCGCGAATTTTTATTTGTTTTGTGGTCCAGAGGGTAAAGACGCATCATCATGCCAAATTTCGTTAAAATCGGTCAATCAGTTGCGAAGATATTAATAATTTTCGATTTTTCAAGATGGCGGCCGTCCGCCATCTTGGATTCGTTTGAGGGATATTTGGACAACCCACGGTGAGTACTTGGGGGTCTCTATCACTATGCAAAATTTGGTTATAATCGATGCAGTAGGTTTTATAATATGAACATTTCAATATTTGGCACATTTGGCTGGAAAATGCCTATTCACGCCCCCAAAATTGGGGTTTTGGGGCAATTTGATCCCCTGAATGGGCTGGAATATCAACCAAAGCCAAAAACGCACACCCTTGCGTGAGTCCGCGTCATTTGAGCTATTAAGCGTGAAAATGTGGTGAGCGGTCTGACCTGTAGGTTCGTTGCTTAAAAAAGGGTATGAATAAAAACGAAATAAAGTTAATATTTCACCTATTTGCAAGGACGGATTTCCACCAAATTTTGCACAGCTGTAGAAGTCGTGGACCTACTTACCTGTGACAAATTTTTTAGCGATCGGTTAAGGTATGTCGATTTTGTGGGGTGTCAACATGACTGGTCCCCAAGGCTTCCAATTGACTAAGGCAATGGTTGTTAACACAGGGCTGGCACAAGTGCGCCGCCTGTGACTAGTGTGACGTCATTCAAAATGCCGTTTTCACGAGAAGATACGCACTTAATAAAGTTACTGAGACGAGAAAAGCAGCACAGTACAGTACGCGCATGAGGAAGTAAGCGACACCACGCATGCACTTGGTAACATTGTATTGCCGGGAGATAGTGTAACAGACGACGTTAGCGATACTACACATGCGATTGGTGGTGTGCCGGTAACTAGTGCTTTCGATACAGGTTTTCCTATTGCTACAGGCGCGACTTCGTATACTGCACCTTCTTATGTTACAACGTTAACAACTGCCACTACTTCTCTGAGTACTGTTTCAACTTCCGCTTCTTTTTCTGTCGCTTTTCCTGTAATGTGACTAGGCTACAGTAAAAACATTGCCGATTGTTACAGGAACTGCTACAGTAACGACTGTATCTACTGTAACTACACCGATTGTTAGCGTCGATTTAGGTACCGGTCTAGGCGCTGGTCCTAGCGGTTCGATTTCAGTGCTTTATACAGGACTGTCTGTACCTACTTCCGTTGCGCCGATTGCGACAATATCGGTAGATGATATTGTTGACCATCCTGACGACGGTGATCATCTTGAGGCCTCAGCGGACGACGAGGTGAGTGACGATGCCGATAGCATTGCCGATAATCCCGGTTCTGTCAATAACCCTGATACCGTTGATAACGTTGACGAACTTGACGACGTTGCAGGGTTGATTAACGCGGACGAACCGGAAATAGTTGACTCAGGCGATAATTCGGGTGTTGACGAATCTGACTCTGAAATGGATAGTTTTAATCCGTCGCCCTTTCGCGGTACGACAACTGAGGATGCGGAGACGTGGTTAAGACGTTTCAATAACTTTTGCACGTACAAAGACTTCAATGCCGATAAATCTAAGGCTTTGTTCAAAGTCTTACTTGTTGATTCAGCTGGTTCTTGGTTAGAATCGGTTGATGCAGCTACAGCTAACGATTGGACAGCATTACAAGCAGTTTTTAAAGTGCGCTATACAACTTCGTCGTTTCTTAAATATCAGCATGCTAATGAACTGTTCAATAAAAAGCAGGATAAGGAGTCAGTGGACGATTTCTGTGCAAAAATGCAAAATCTCGCCAAACAGATCAATGCGGATGAACAGATGTTACGTTTTGCCGTCTTAAATTGTCTGAGGCCTGACATCAAAAATCATGTGACACGAGTTCAACCCACTGATTGGCGAACCTTGGTTGAAGCAGCTAAAATTGGGGAGATGTGTACCCCAGAAACCTCAGTGACGGAGGGCGCAGTTGCAGGGTTGAACATACAACTGTCCGTAGTTCAGGAACAGTTAAAACAGCTGATGAACCAGCGGACAACCTCGTCTGCGGGAAGCCGTTCTCCTTCCCCCAGAAGGGTCCGATTTGAGGACGAGGATGACAGACGTGACAGACGATCAGACCAAACTCGTTCTGATAAATGCCAGGACAGTCCTTTTCAGAAGATAGTGATGGTAATGACAGAGGGCGCGATAGCTCCCGAGGTTCACTTGGTTTAGGTCGTGGACGTGGACAGTCTTGGAGAAACCAATCAGACCCGCGATCCCGATCCCAGGATAGAGCTCCTAGAGATAGATCCGATAGGAGACGAGGTCGACCACCACGTGGAAACTATCAAAATTCGGGACAAACTGCGAACAGATCAGATGACTTGTGCGGCAAATGTGGATGGGAAAAACATGAGCATCGCAATGATTGTCCGGCAATCAATCAGGAATGTTTTGCTTGCGGAAAATATGGACATTTCAAAAGAGTGTGTCGTTCTGCTAACTCGACGGCAGAGGCCGCATCGCGAGAATGAAGGTTCGCGCGTTCTCGGATAGTGAGGAGTGGTCGAAATTCACAAAATAATTCAATAAAACAGCAAAATAAAAATAAAAATGAACTGGAACTTAAAAATCAGCAAGTTGAGAAGAAGTTAGACGGTAGTTATATTTCAGTTAAAATCACAGGAGCATACATAGACGCGCTAATAGACTCAGGTGCAACTAAATCGTTAATGAACGAAAATACAGTTTTGACTACAGATGGGTCAATTTATGGCCTTGGTTGGTCAGTTTTGCAGGAGGGGGATGATGGTTTACTACATGCTGTGAGTTACAGTTCCTTTGCCACAACATCTCATCAAGCTAATTATAGCGCAGATGATCTAGAAGCGATTTCGGTGATGTACGGTCTTAAAAGTATAGAATATTTTGCTCTATGTAGACATGTTACTGTAATCACAGATAATTCGCATGTCTTGCATATGAACACTTGGAAACCGATAAATGCCAGACAACGACGAATGATAGCCTATATAATGCAATTCGATATTAGTTTTGTATTTATTAAAGGCTCTAGAAATTGTCTTGCAGATGCATTATCATGCATGTACCAAGATTCCTCCCAACAGGAACGAGTAGATAAGACAGCACGATATATGCACGAAGCTGATGACTTTATACTGCCAGTAACTAACAGAACAGATAAAATAGTTACTAGGTCAGTAAGTAAGCAGACAGATCAGTTTTTGAATATACAGGGAGACACAGAAAACTCAGACACGAGTGCGGAAAACTCGCCACAGGAGGTTGTAAATGAGGAAACTGATCAGACTGACCAGGTCATTATTGAGACAAATAATCAGGTCACTGAGAACGAGATCAATGACCAGGTCACTGAGAAACTGACCACTAGCGCAAATGAGGTCATAACAGAGAGTTCAAATGAGGAGGCCACAGCAGAGAGTGCGACCTTTCCAATCATTAGTCAAGAAGACTATGAGAGAGATGATGAATTTGCTGACATATATAATTATGCAGATTCAGGCGAATTAACTGGAAATTCAAGGAAAGACAAGACTATACTAATTATGGCCGATCGATATGTCATAAATGAGGAAGGCCTATTGTATAGGATGGATTTGCCACGTGATAAGCGCTTGGCCAAATTAAAACCGGTTGTTAGACGTTTATGTGTCCCTCGACGATTTAGGCATGAAATAGTGAAGTTTACTCACGAACAGAATGGTCACTATGCAGCACAGGGATTGTTTCACACCCTGGCTACGCGTTTTTATTGGAAGTCTTTGTTAACTGATGCATCTGAATTCTGCAAAACATGCGAGGTGTGCCAGAGGACTAAGGTAAACTTTAGTCATAAATATGCACCGTTAAACCCGGTGGCACCCCCAGACTTCCTAGGTTCAAGATTCTCAATGGACCATAAAACGCTAACTAGACAAACTACAGAAGGTAACAATGCTGTTTTGGTCATTGTGGAATGTTTTTCTGGTTTTGCGCATCTTATACCAGTTCCAGATATGACAGCATTGACAACAGCTAAGGTGATAGTGAGACATATAATTCCATTTTGGGGCCAAATATCATGTCTCTATAGTGACAAAGGTCCAGGTTTTGTCTCATCATTATTTCGCAATATTAGCGATCTGCTAGAAATTAAGCAGATAACGTCAGGGTCAAGGTCAGCTAGATCTAACGGCTTAGCAGAGGCCACAGTGAAAAGACTAGTTGAACACTTGAAAATATATGCTAAGGATGACCTTACTATAGAACAAGTTATTCCGTTAATAGAAGTCGCCCTGAGATCAACCGCTCATTCCAGACTCCATTTATCTCCATATGAGATAGTCTTTGGACGCGCTATGCCATTGGGCATTCCGGGTGAGCCACCTGCTACTTCTTCCGATGTGGATCATGATAGAGTGGCCTATTATAGGTGGTTATCTACAGAACTAAAGCGTCTTCATGCAGCTGTCAAACAGGCTAGGGAAGACCAAAAAGTTCTAGACAAGCAAATGTATGATAAAGCTCATAAAACAGTCACACCGACTTGGAATGTCAACGATAAGGTCTGGCTTTATGACAATACAGTGAAATCGGGGTCTCCAAGAGTTGTTACGAGACAGCGTTATACGGAACCCTATGTAATTAAGGACATAGTTCAAGGTCGTTCGAACATTGGTCCAGCTTATCAGATGGTTGATGTAAAAACTGGTAAGATTTTGAAAAACTTAGCGACTCATGACCGCTTAAAGTTTTGTACCTTGGACAGGAAAAAGTTTTCTGAGCGCCTCCCGAGACTCGCAACAGGAGAGAGAG
>Ga0209782_1002674_pt1 | contig 10033 bp, 9 predicted proteins | sample WorMetmaBAHAMAS1_FD_187390 | JGI IMG/M metagenome (GOLD analysis project Ga0209782, IMG submission 187390) | Marine gutless worms symbiont microbial communities from Max Planck institute for Marine Microbiology, Germany - Inanidrilus... | ecosystem: Host-associated > Annelida > Digestive system >...
GTGCGACAGTGGAATAAGTGTGTTATACAACTGTCTATCGTGGTATAAATTCGTTAACACTCACTTATACCACTCGAGACAGTTGTATAACATACATTTTTTTGCTTTTTATTTCTGTTTGCTACCGTCAAGGTGAATAAAGTTGTTTACATACTGATCACAACTCTTCGCGCCCCTCTCAAGGGCGAAGTAACAAATCGAACCAATGGTGTGTGAGCAGTGTAATTGTTGCTGGCTGTTTGTTCAGGTTACTCGCCCACCGGCAACGTCATGTCCGAGTCTTCTGACGTCATCATTACTCCGCCGATGTCGTACCCCGACCTAGGTACGTTTCCGCTTTTTCTCACCAACTCCTAACCGTCTGCTGCTATCCCGTGCAGCGTTACGTCTAAATGCCACGGGAGCAGTTTCCTCGCAGCATTCCCGTAGCAAATGTTGCGAGGATGTCGCTAACGTGTTACGATGGAATCGGGCGTGTCGGGCGTGTCCACGAGGACGATGCTACGGGGAAATTGACCCCATAGAATTTAGACTTTATGGAGCCTTCATATCACTCACTTCATCTCATCTCATCTGATCTCATCTGAAATTAACTGAGCTAGACTGGACTGGACTGGAATGGACGGCGGGAATACATGTAAGTGGAATCTGTGATGATGTCTTTCGCCGATCATGACGCCACTTTCTACAGTAAAGTTGAGACGAGACACCGACATCCTCGCGACGATCCTCGCGAGGAGGTCGGCGAGGGTGTCGGTGTCGTGGAATGCGGCCTTTAGACATGTTCAGCACAAAACGGTTTTAAAATGCGCCAAAAAGCTGCAAGTTGACAACAATGGAGCAAATCTGGTAATAGTTTTAAAACTTTTTTTGTGTTTTCGACCGCCCTGAATATTACATAATCGGTGTGTAATAAATACTGTCTAAAAATAAAAGTTTCAGTTTAAGAAGTATAGAAGTTCCACGAAACAGGGCCGTCCATTCAGAAATCTAGAGCACGTCACTGGCATACAGCAAATAATGATACATGACTGCAACATATACGGGCTGCCATGCATCATGCTGTCTGTGTGAGTCGTAATACGAAGACTCGTTAATGACTGCAAGTGAAAGGTTGAGCAGGAAGTTAACTTGGCATGTGATGAGGTGCTAGGTCCGTTGATAATTCGATATAATGGCGATATAATGCTTATGAGGCCCAGGCACTTCGGTAACGAAATGTTCGACCCGAGCTGCCTAACTCTTTAGTCTGATGCTAGCTTGCGAAGCCTTTCAGCAATCAGCTGCCTTCAAAACTGACGTTTCCATGACATCGTAATGATACGACTTTCGAGAAAGACTTGACAGCGGTGCTTTTAGCTGACTTCACTTATGTAACCAAGCAGTTCTGCAGTTCTTCTTGTTTCGGATTTTAGCCACTATACAAATTGCACTTTGCACGCAATGCACTGATTACTGTATCGTATGAATGCGCTGTAATTCGTTATAACTTGAGCGCGACATGCACGAAAGAATTTTTTAATTGTTGCATTTCGCTGTCGATTTCTGACTGCGGTCCAACTTCTTCGGTTTATTAATACAGTCGACAAAACGCAACTGCACTCGCAGAACGGCAATAGCAGAAGCCACAAGATACAACAGTCCGTATTTACACACAATAGCCTAAGTATAAACAATTTGGTTAGTTAGAATGGGGGAAAGTGAAAGGTGGTTGGTAGTATTAGATGTTCACAAAGTCAGTAAGAGTCCATGTGAAGCATGCGGGGTAAGAAGTTTTTGTCAATGAGTGATGTAGAGGTTATAGAAAGTTGCAGGTTGTGTCTCCTTGATCGCAGAGTGTAGTGTTGTGACGCCTGTGACGGTGGAGGAAGGCTTAGTTTGGCGAGCGAAGGGAGTCAATGCGTCTGTGTCAACTGAGTATGACTTCTCACTGGCGTGCAAGTGATCCGTCCGGTCGGCCTTGCTAATGCCGTGGTTTCATGTGCAATTGTTGGACGCACTTTTTGCATGCAACACGTGTTGCACGCAATAACTGCACATAAAAACCGCGAAACAGCGTCCATTATCATACGAAGCTTTCCGATCTCTCGGAGTTTATATAATGTCAGACTGGCGCGCTCCATCTCGTCGGAAGTTTGGCGCATAATTTACATCGGAAATCTGCTCGGCGGCTGCGGCTGCTGCTGTTGGTGGTGCTGCGATGAGCGGGTGGCGTGGGCGGTCGTTCGTTCGGTCGGACGTTGACGGTTTACTTTAATAGCGCAGTTTCTATGCAGTACGCGCGGCCGGCGTCGGGCGGCAATCAGTGACCGCGGGTCGTCGTCGACGGCGGCGGCGGTCCGCTGGAAGACGCCGGGCTTTCCGCCCGCCACGTGGACCATCAACGTTGAAACGACCGTGAAACGGCCGGCGGCGGCGGCGGCGCACTTGTCGCCGTGACGTGGCCGGTGTATTAAAGCAGAGCGCCGGGGCGAGCGGCCGGCCGGCCGGTCGGGCGTCCTTGGGAATATTTACCGCGCGCTCGACGTTTAGCGGTGTTCATTAGCCGGCGCCGCCACCATCTCTCGTCGTCGTGCATATTTGACAACAAGACGCCGCCGCCGACCCCGTCGCTGGCGGCTTGATGAAATTTCCATGCTGCTCGGACGCGCGCGCGCGCGCTCGCGCTCGCGCCAGCTGACGCATGCGACCGGCTGCCGTGAAGTTTCGTCGGTTTATCGCGCCGCAACGAAAGCAGACAAAAACAAGGCAATCGTAGGTAGCAGACTGCGCTACCGGCGGTGCCGCGTTCTGATGAACTCCACCAAACGCCGTAGTTGTATGACGACCATTTGGTACCGTCACCTGGAGAACTTCTTCGAAATATAACGTCGTGCTTGATTCTGGTCCAGTTGTCCCACGGTATGACAAAGATGACGTCATCCACAAAACCGGAAGCACTTAACATATCGCAACGCTGTCGAACGAGGACCGATTTATGGCCACAGGCAACATGCGTAAAATTTGGTGAAGCTCGGCCGTGTGGTTTTCGAGTTATGCGAGCAGACAGACAGACAAATAGACCGAATACTTGTCACAATATTTCGTGATGCTCCCGGAGCGAAGTAATAATCAGAGCAATCGTAGGCGTCATTTTCTGCCCTCGGTCCGGTGATGCCCTGTCGGGGTCAGTTTGAGTTTAGGCCGAGGTATCAAATTCGTGCTACGACCTGGTGAGTGAATTTTGAGCTTACATCTTACTCGTGTCGCCTGCACCATGGGGCCAGTATGTGAAAATATGACGTCATCCACAATACCGGAAGTACTTGACGCATTACAATGCCGCCAGAGAAGAATCAAGCTGCGGTGTCGCAGACAACATGTATATTTGGCGACGTTGGGACGTGTGGTTCATGAGCTATGTCGGTACAGACAGACAGACTGACAGACATATTCATCGCAATATCTTGCTTCCCGAGGGGGAAGGGGCGGAGTAATAAAGAAGAGGACTAGGCAAAAAGCGACGTGTTCGTCGGAACTGGCAGTCGTAAGTGCGAAATACGTTACTGTGTCCCAGTAGAGGTGCTAAGTATTGGGATGGGCGTGTCTGTCTTTCTGTCTGTCTGTCTGTCTGGATGACGCCATGTTTTCCTTCAGTGGGCTCTATGGCGGAGTGATGCTGACACAGCAGCTCTCGGCAATGTGTGTATGGCTCATAACACCCCTGATGGATGGAATTGCTTGAATTCTGTTATGAACGATGGCGGGCGTGCACTAAGGCTAGACGAGTCTTTCGTGCAAGGGGTGCCGGGTCGGAGTATGCGATGCACCACTTTGCGGCTTGGCGTAGCGGTAGCGTCGTACGTCGCATGAACGAAACTACTCTACAGTGAGCTCGGTTAGTACTGAGATGGGTGACCGTCTTCGGACGTGTACAGTACACTACCTTGGTATGTTATGTAACCAGGCCAACTTTAGATCAACTCAGTCTTGCATCCTTCCAGGGTTGCTAAATCGAGTACCAGATTTAATTGGCTGGCGTAAGGGCGGAAATGTTACCTCTGCCGGTGGCAGGTCACACTGTGTGATCATACACGACTCGTCAGTTCCCGTAGCGGTGAGGCTAGTTGCAAAATGCTGTAGCGTTTATCTCTACATTACCTTTACCGTTTGCAAACGTTAAGTAAATAAACGTATACAGCAAATGCCGTCAACTGTTAACGAAGTAACTGATTTCCTACGTTTGAACGCCGATAGGCCGACAGTGGACGGTAGGCCGATGCAGCCGTCGGTAGAGTGGGCAGTCGTGAGTGTTGTTGCGCAGGCGACTCGTTCGAGACGTTCGACGGTTTGCGGCGACCTCCGCAGCCTTACAACCTGACCGTCCACCCGTACCGCAACAGCCTCCTGCTGCGCTGGCAGTCGCGCCGGTGGCACGGGTCGGGCGCCGCCGCCGCCGCCGGCGCCGGCGCCGAGCCGTTCGTCGACGACGTGTCGGCCGCGTCGTCGTCGCAGCACTGGCAGGTGCGCCGGCCGCCGGCCGACTACTACGTCGTCGAGTACCGGACGGTGGGTCAGTGGGTGCCGCTGGTGGACCGCGTCGTTGGTCGGACGTCGTACAACTGGACGACGGCGTCGCGCGGCGCCACCTACCACTTCCGCGTCATCGCCTACTACCGCGCGCCGCTGCCCGACGACGACCGGCGGGTCGGCGACGCCGCCACCGACCTGCCGCGCCGCCCGGTCGCCAGCATACCGAGCCCCATCGTCACCTTCCACACCGGAGGTACTCGTGCCGTCTCAGCTGTCCGTTATATGGCTTTAATTCCGCGCGACAGTTTTTCTCGTAGCATCCTCGTAACATCCTAACAAGTACGCAACAAGTCTGTCTGGCGACTTCCCCGTTCAGCTTGCCACGCGCTTACCTGATTGGTCGGCCGGCGGTCTGCTGCAGTGTAGTGCTCCCCGTTTGCCCGTGTGTCGGTGTCGTTATCCAAAGTTCACGAGCACGACACGCACGACTTGTTACGGACATCCTCGCGAGGATGTCACGAGTATGCTACGAGGAAAACTGCTGTCGTGGAATTTAAGCTTATAACCAGTTCGCACCGCCCGACACGACTAAATACAAAAAAACCCAATACATCTGTAAGGAAACGGGCCCGGTAATAGTCCTTATAGTCAGTCCTAGCGAGAAAAAGAGTCTAGGCGGCAAAACTTGTAGAAAGTGGGTTCTATGCGGTGGGAGCGTCGTTCTCCATTTCAGCGGTGAACAGCAGGTCGACATTTGTAGAGTCGTTTTGTCGATTTGTTTATTGTTGTCTTGTCACTGGTACTCATCGATGAACTCTCGCTCTTTAATTTTAACAGTGTGTTTGCTTGTCGATAATGTTGTAGGGCCAATGTACTCAGCTAGGCCTACGTTTTGGCCAACCGGATTCAATATTATGTAAGCATAAACATTAATAGTGGCGTAACAACCGCCCCTGCAGACCCTGCAATGCAGGGAACCAGCCGATGGTCTGGGGGCCCTTGTGCCAACCTCCTCAAATGATTATATAATTTATATGATGCAACGAATGTGGTCAGCGGTAAATATAACAAATCCGTTGACATTTGATTCGATTAAACTTCAACGTTCATGAACTTCGATCGCTGACTATGACCATGTTTCGTAGCCTTTGCAGGGAGGGGGGGCGAATTTGTAGTTACGCCACTGAGCATTGATCGATCGATCTGCTGATCGATTGACTGATTGATTAATTAATCGATGCAGATCCGATGAGCGACGGTACACGTCGTTCGGACGTGATGATCGGCGGAGTGATCGGAGGTACAGCGGCTGCGGTGGTCGGCGTCATCATCATCATCGTCATTGTGAGGCTGTGTCGTCAATGGCGACAGTATCAGAAGGCGGTGCAGCGAGCTCTCGGCGAGCTTCAGTCCAATTCGCCAGATGGCGCCGCCATCACGCCGTCCGCCGCCAGGCACGACTGCCTACTCGGCACGTGGAATTTCTCGTTTTTTTCTTCTCGAGCTTTTTCATGCCATCTTATACAGCGTTCACGTCACTTGTCTCACGTCATCCTCGTCTGACTTCATCTCATCTGACTGCATTTCATCTAAACTGAGTGCGCTGTAAGTGGTCGTAGCTTTGGCAAACTGCGTCGTGCACGCTGTGAAGCGACCCAGTTCACCGTGGCTGCGACCAATCGTAGGTCACGATCAAGGGTTAACGCTAGAGTTGAGTATTGAATGATGACCGTAATAGTAGCCTACGTTTTTCTCGTGTGTCATCAACGGCGCGCTAGCTTGGCGAGGCGTGCGGCGTGACGCATGCAGCCGAGGCCAGCGGCCGTGGCGTGTGGGCGTGGTAACGTGGTCGGTCCGACCTCGATCGTCGATAGGGGTCAGATTCTTTCCGGTTGATAACTGTCTGGCAATGACTGCTGTGCGTGCAGAAAACGCGCTGGCGGCTGGCGACAGTGAACCGGAAGTACATTACCCCAACCACTACGACCCGCCGCTCAACAACGGCCGGAAGACCGTCAAAGAAACTCCGATATGAGTTACTATAACTTGCCATCGTTGTTGTTACTTCACCTCCAGGAGGGGCGCGAAGTGTTGCGATGAGTATGTCAGTTTGTATGTCTGTTTGTTTGTTTGTCTCTTTGTCTCTGTGTCTGCCCTATCTCATAACTCGAAAACTACACGGCCGATCTTCACCAAATTGTTTATGAACGTTGCCTGCGGCCATGGCTCTGTTCTTCTATGGCGGCGTTGTGATACGTTATGTACTTCCGGTTTGTGAAAGACGTCATTTTTCACATAATGGCTCTATGGCACGTCATGTGTATACCTAAGAGAAGACGAGCATAACAGCCGAATTTTGCTCAGCAATAAACACCAGCAAGTGCTAATCGTGAGTTGCGCACCGGGGGCGAAGTCTGCTGTCTATGATTGCCTTGTTTATGTTGCATAGAATAAGCTCCTAGTGATTTCATCTGACATATCGACAGTCTTGCAATATCTGTTAGTAGCAACTAAGGCAGAGTTTTGGACCGTAAGTTCATGGGCGCGGCAATCTTGGATTTTAGTGATGGGTTAATATTCTTGTTTAACACTACTAAAATCCAAGATGGCCGCGCCCATGAACTTCCGGTCCAAAACTCTGCCTTAGTTGCTACTTTTGTTTTATTCTATACACTGTGAAATGAGCAAAAATGTTTAATTCTCCGATGCTGTGATGAGGTTGTTTGGTAAAGTAAACACACCCATAGTGTAAAAATGATCACACTGCAACAGCAGTGACACTAGCAGCACAAATGGATGCTTATGCACATTATTTAAGACTTTCTCATGAACGTGCAGTCGACTCCATAGTGGACCTTTCCAATAATCCCAAAAGTGTTAATTTCTGAACTACTAACTTTTCTTATAAAGATCTGCGCCTATTAAAACTTAAACGTAATACCTGCATGCAAAATTGCACGTTGACATATTTAATGATGACTGTTTAAAAAAAACTTTAGTACTCAATTTAACCAGTCCGGCTTGCCTGCTGAGTAGGCAATATATTCTGTCGCTGTTTTGTATTTTTAACGGTCCCATTGGAGACCAATTATCTCAGATCTTCACCAAATTTACAGGATTGATAGACATAATTGGGGGCAGATGAACGATCTGACCTTTCTCCCGATCGCTCAAAGAGACGATGCTATGGCAGGCAATTTTGGAGCAGAGTCGGCGACAAATTGTGTACACCACATTCCAAGACAGACTGGAGGAACGCACTGCCGATTTGACACGGTTAAAATATGACAATGGCCTTTCTACATCCGGTAGAAAGTTGATGGCTTCATGCAGTAATCTTGGAGTATACGAGGATTAAATGTATGTGGCAGGCCTCAATCAGTACCTGGGTTAGTTTAACCACGTTCGCTAAGAGGCGACAAAGCTAGGCCGGGCAGACTACATGCCAGGCTTTGGTACGCATTTCTAGTTTATTATATAAGCACAAAACCGGCTTCGTGATATTATGTTAGAAGGATAGGTAGAATAATGCTCTAACTCCAAAGCTCAAGTTTGTTGTGCATTTGTTGCAAGAAATCCAATTCGAGCATATCTTTACGGAACGTTGTTATTTTGTAGCGTAACGTTATGACGTTCGGTTGATGACGGACGCACGCGAGAAGAGAAGAAATAGAGTGACGCCAAAGTCTTTCATCTCACTACCGCATCCTCAGCAGCAGCAGCATCAGCAGCAGCCGCAGCAGAGACAGTTTGCTCAACTTATGACGAACGGACAACAACTCTGCAGTCGCGACGCTCGGGTGTGACTAATCAATGGATCGGTCTATCGGCCTACCGGCCCCTATCGGCCCCATACTATCCGCCAACTAATTGTTACCCTGACACTAACCCTAAGCGTTACCCCCGACTGACCCAAACCGACCCACGATACCCAACCGTAAACCATAATTATTTTATCACTCTTTTTACACGCAAACTACGCCGTACGAAACAGTAACTTATAGTACGGTGCATTAAACTGTAAAATGAAGTGAGTTATTTCCAGTGGTGCCTGCGGGGCCGCTAGATGTCAGAGTATGGCATATTTTGTGCTGAGGTATATGTTGGGGACTTACTGGCTTCAAGGCTAAAATTAGGGTCTCTACTTCGTAACACGGGTACAGACTCAGCCTCAACCTTCTGGCTATGATAACATTGTTTCGGTTCCGTCTTGAGCGTCTGGCCTTGCTTACGTCACTGCTTTTGGGTCTGATCTTTGTCAGCCTTGCGACCTAGATGTTTCAACCCCAATGAAAATGAAGTGAGTTATTTCCAGTGGTGCCTGCATGCGGGGCCGCTAGACGCCGGTAAACCGATGCCTTAATTAGTCACAGCGGCGGCGGCGGCGACGCTGCAGAGAGCCAAGACGACTGATCGATCGTTGATTCAAGTGCCTAGAACATCGCTTCGTTACGACGTCTGACCGACTGCGCTCGTCCTGTCTCAGCAACCGACCGCTCTCTCGTCTCGTTGTTTTCTCCATCATGAACCAAACTGAACACGAACGACGCAGTGGCGTAACGAGGGTGCCGGCGACGGCGCACCGGGCGGACGGACGGGACAGAAGCAATATTAAAGTGCGCCCATTCTCCGAAAGTCTCGTCACGTGGGTCTGGCGCCAACAGTCTTGTCAAATGTATCACCGAAATTTACGGCTACGTGACGTACGTAATCTACTGCAAAAATGCTGTGCAGCGGAGTAATGCCTAAACTAGGCCTAGTCGACAGCCAAAATATAACAGATTGATGGTGCAAATGTTCCTGCCGGACAGTGTTCGAGAAAACGTGTGCAACGACTCAAAAAACGTAAAAACTCATGCTTTTTTGGATTTTGAAAAAAATAAACAACGAAAAAACGTACGTAACTACGCATAGTTTCACAGACCACGTAATCACTCAGCCTTTAATACACAATTACCAAAAGTCAGTACCAGTAAGTCATTAACATCAGACATCGTGCTCAGAAATGTGGACACAAGAAAATGCAACTTAGAACTGTGTGTGATAAACGCTTATAAGTCCTCATAACATCCGGTAATTTTGAAGCCAAATTTTCTAGAGGCATTCAGCAAACTTTACACTTGATCGAAGTATGTGAACTCATTTTGACGGATTAAGGACTAAACTTTTGCTAAAGACTTTTTACGAGTTTTTACGACTTCTTGATACGTCATTTCCAAAAAAACGTAAAAAGTCATGCTTTTTTGAAATCTGAAAAAAAACGTAAAATACGTATTTCTCGAACACTGCTGCCGGCTCATTCGGCAAACTTGATCAAACTCACAAATCTTGTGGCCGTTAGTCGTAAAATGATTCGGTGATGTCGTTTTGTGTCCCTCGGCCGCAGCTGCGCCCAGAAACAACTGCTCCCCTATGCCGTCCCCCTTAGCAACACCACTGGTATATTGCGCAGGCGCTGTACCTCCGTAGTATTTGCGCTGCTGTGTTAACTGGATTATCTACCCACAGACTTGTTTATGGA
>Ga0209782_1002675_pt1 | contig 10032 bp, 3 predicted proteins | sample WorMetmaBAHAMAS1_FD_187390 | JGI IMG/M metagenome (GOLD analysis project Ga0209782, IMG submission 187390) | Marine gutless worms symbiont microbial communities from Max Planck institute for Marine Microbiology, Germany - Inanidrilus... | ecosystem: Host-associated > Annelida > Digestive system >...
ATGAATGGACGGTCGTCATCAGGCCCTCGATGATGTTGTACTTCTCATGGATCACTTTGGCCAGCGGAGACAGACAGTTGGTCGTGCACGACGCGTTGCTGCAACACGTCAGTCACACGTCCAGTCTACACGTGCCTCCTGCGGCAGTGGTGTAGTGGTAAATTTTGTTTGCAAGAGACAGCCTCCGTCCCTCCCATCCCGGCCTTCTCCCTTCCCGTTTCCTTCCCCTCCCTTCAACCCTTTCTTTAATCCTTTTCCCATTCCTTCAATACTCCCTACACACTTCCCCCTTCTCTTATCCCCTACCTGATATGTGGAGGTCTAGGGATAAATTTTGAAATTATAGATTGCTGTAGGTGAGCTTTAGCGTAGTATGGCATGCTAAAATGGTTTGGAAATGTATGCATTTAGATCATTTTAGAAACATTTAGTGGAACGCTGCTCTTCATCAGAATTATTTACCTGCACTCCCCCATCTCTACACCCCTGGACTGCAGATTTGTATAGCGCTCTATATCTATACACTTTACATACTCTCATTGGTGTACTTCTGTGTGAAATTTATAACTTATTAAATAGATACAAAGACGACAAATGTAAGGCAGTGGTTCAGCCACTTCGCTACAGATAAGGTTTATCTCACACATACAGATGTCTCCCAGCTCAGGCTACAAGCGTCCATGTACTCATAGTTACAATGGACTACAGTGCACTCACCAAGCTTGCTGCAGCTGCAGTTTTCCAGTTCCATATCGACAGAAAACGACCGTGACAGCCTTAGGCTGCAAGCGCCATAGGTGCAAGTCGTGGTCTAGAGCATAGCTCTAATAATTATGTAGGCCTAACTGAAAAGTGCACTGCAGCGTTTCTTAAGCGTCAGAAGGCCTATAATCACAGTTTCATGTTGCTGTAAATTTATATAGCTTTTTTTTGCTGACCACACACAGGTTAAGTATAACTAAGCAAGCACATACGTCAGTCATACGGAAATTTGGACGTGTCATGTTCAGTGATGTGCAATGATACCATCCACAGAGTGCTACCTCTATTTTCAAGTTATAAGAAGTATCCTATCTTGCATCTTCCAGATACTTTTGATATAAGCATCTTGCACATCGCTGGTCGCACTATTAAAGTAAAGACATAAATTTCAATCCGATGCGGTTCCGACTCGTCACAGTATGCACCTGATAATTGTCATCTTTGAGTCGTAGACGTCCTCGTTGACGCCCATGACGAACATGGGTGCGTCGGCTGACGGCGCAGTAATGACGACCTTCTTGCAGCCGCCGTCGATGTGCAGTTTGGCTTTCTCGAGCGTCGTGAATACGCCCGTCGACTCAATCACGTACTCGACACCAATCTTGCCCCACGGAATCTTGTTCGGCTCCTTCCTGCCATCAAACAGTTATCGGAAATGATGAGGATTGCTTGCAACTTGCTTGCTAGAAATTAAGCAAACAATAGGACTTCTTTGTGACAATTCGTTCCAGCAGCCTTTGGGTTTGACATCTTGTGAAGTCATTTATGGAAATGGCTCCTTGCAGTCATCGCAGGTTAAAAATTATGTTGATTGCACAATAAAAAAAGCAGTCATAGATAGCAAACTTTGCCGCCGGCTTACAACTCAATGGGGACTGAACTAGTGCATGCAGTCTAAGTCTCTGCAAAGGTGAATGCATACACTGGTGGCAGCCTCTGGCAACTGAGATTAAACTAGGCATCTGTAGTGTAATGTCCCATTGTGTGAAAATATGTCATCCATAAAACTGGAAGTGAAGTACATCACATGTTGCATTCACTTCCACATAGAACAAGTGCAGAAAGTTTGATCTAATTCACAGACTTGTGGTTTTTGAGATATATGAATGAACAGACAGACACATGGACGAACTGACTGCAGTAATTTGTCACCCTACCTTGTACAACTGAAGTAACTAGCATTAGTGTTAACAAAACTGATGATAATGAAATAAGTCCTTTGCATTGTTAAGCTGTGAGTTCCCAGTTTCATTACCATTTTTCCGTTCAGTCACCAGACACCACATTGTATGTCCTAAAGGGATCCCCAACCTGGACCTACATGGAGATCATTGTCGTATGCCACAGTGGCCAAGTGGGATTTGTTTACAAACTGCATGCTATAGGTGTCAATTCCGGCTGGACATGGGGATGCATACCAGTATACGGTGATAAGCAAATGTCTAAAATGTAACCATATCATCTTTTATATTATACAGAAAGCTGACAGTTTTTAGGTTTAATTATTTATCTAAGACGTTTGGCAGTAAGGTTCATTCGAACGTCTGGGAGAGCTTACAGAGAATATCTCCCAATGTTTCTGACGCGTTAACGCCAATGCAGAATGCGCTACCTGACACTAGTCAACGAGTCACAAAATATCACAGCTGAACAGTAACTGGTCAGCAAACGTACTCATTGAACACTTGAATTGTCATTCCGTCAATAACCAACTTGCCCTCCTTCTGCATCACAGCGCCGGGATAACGACCATGAGTCGAATCAAACTTGAACATGTACACCTATATCATTCAAAATTATACATCGGTTAAAAGTGAATCAGTTAACTGTGAACCACTGAACTGAAACAGTATCAAATGCTCACTATGCAGTAACAAAAGTCCAGTAGCCCCAACTTTTTACTATATGATTAACTTAAGTAGTCACGTTTCTGTCCGTGACAAAAAATTTTTTTGTCCGAGGGCCAATTTTTGTAACGCTTTTCTCCAAGCTGGTTTGACCGATCTCAGTGAAATTTGGTATGATGGGAGGTCTTAGGGGGTAGCAGGTCTTAAGCAATTTTGGTGAAGTTTGGCCCACTCTTTCGGGAAGCACAAATATTTGATTGCGGATATCTCGGGCATTTTTTAACCGATCGCCACAAAATTTTGCATGGTTAGGGGGGAAAGCTGCCAGTACGAGGAATGCAAATCGATAGTAGTCAAGTAGTCACAATTCACCCTTAGAGGCGCGACCATATACCACTAGGCATTCTAGTTGGTATATGTACCATGGTATTGATGTAATTGTCTCATTTTTTTAAGTCCACGTGAGTTTTGCATAAATAAACTTCTTCTTCTTCTTCAACATTTTATCACGCTACCAACAACTTCAGATTACTGCTATGTCTTTAAAATGTACCGAGTAAACTTAATGAAGAATTTAAAAATTCAAATACAACATTATTTTTTGCAGTGCTAGTATCTTGAATATTTTGGTAAATAACAAAAAAGTGACAATACACAGAAAGAACATTACCATGTATTCTGGGTCAATAAAAGGATCATTGATTGCTAGAAAGTCCAGTCCGTTCTTGATACCAATACGGCACACGATCCGACCAATTCTGCCAAAACTACAAATTAACTAAACTTTATATACGCTATAGGCCTACGTTTTTATTGACAAAAATATAGCAGTTACAGTAAAGATTGACGCACGGTACTTTATTAAGGGCGGGTTGCACCAACCTCACTTAAATCGTCACTTAGCTAATGGCCACTTAACTTTAAGTAGTCATTAAATCGCCAATTATATCTCCATTCAATTAGCAATTAAGTGGCGATGGTGCAACGCGTTTTATACTAATCTCCACTTAAGTCAGAGTTAATTGGAGATTTAAGGACTACATAAGTTAAGTATGGATGGTGCAACCCGACCTAAGTCACACTACATTAATTGTGGAGTAAGATGTTGTAGTGAAATTAAAGGGGTGGATCTAGGAATGGGAACATAAAATAAATTTAACTAGAATGGGTGGCAAAGCCTACCGTATAGCCCGCTTGGCACCATAGTGTCGCCCCTAGTGAATACTAAATAGGCCTACACTTACTTACTGATTGCTACCATGCCTAATAGCCCCACCCTCTACTGAACGTACCTGAAGTCACCCCATAAAAATTTTTGACGTGAACTGTACAACTTTTTATGTCTTAAACTCCGGGGTCACTAAACTGGATCTCACCAAATTTCTACAAGATGAACAGAAATGATTGCGATTACTCTGCTGAAATCAAAATTGCGATCCAATCCATTTCGGAACGCCAAGGTGATGAATGAAGATCATTGTCAAATTGCGGCCAAATCGCGGCAAAAATTGCACATTTTAACAGCGCAAACTCAAACATTACTGGACATAAGTTAACCAAATTTGTACACGATGTAGCTGCATTATTGCCATTTAATCTTTTGAAAGCGGATTTACGATTGGCCAATCCGTTGTCGTTGCTGGCAATGTCTGCAAACATCTCCCAAATTTAACTGGTTGCCATAGCAACGTCCCTTGGGTGACCACCAAACGAATATTGGTATAATCATCCCCACCAATACGCCTACCAAACCTGTAAAGTAGGTCAAGATAGGCCCAGGACATTTGGCATGATGCCAATTTTTGCCGTATCGCCGCAAAAGGTGTTATTGTTAACAGCGTAAATTCTGGGGTGACTGGACTAAATGTCACCAGAATGCAGAGAAATTCATTCTATTGAATCTTTCTGAAATCGGAATTGCGATATTGCAGTTCGTTTTGGAACGGCAGCGTGACAAAGGAGATTGGTCAGGAAAACGCAAAGCCTAGCATAATATAGTCCGGTCGGCACTGTAGTGTCACCCCATAGCAAATACTAATAAACACTCTTACTGATCGCCGCCTTGCCTAGCAGCCCTGCCCCCTACTGAACGTACCTTAAGTCACCCCATAAAAATTTCTAAATATATAACTGGATGCCATAGAAACGTCCGTTGGGCGACTGCCAAACGAATATGGGGATAATCAAGGTCAAGATAGATCCAGGACATTCTGAGATATTGGCGTGATATGTCGATTTTTGCCATATCACAGCAAAAGGTGCTATTGTTAACAGTGTACACTCTGGGGTTTCTGGACCGAATGTCACCAAAATTGTACACAATGTTGAGAAATTCATTCTATTTAATATTTTGAAGTCGAATTTCGATATTGCAATCCGTTTCGGAATGGCAGCGCGACACTGTAGATTGGTGCGGGAAAAAGACAATTTTTCGACTTTAATTGGTTGCAATGGCAACGTCCCTTGAGACACTGAAAAAACTCAATGAGTTGAACAAGACCTTAACCATCCTACCAATCCTGAGATTTTGGTGAAGATTGGTCCATTAGATTATGAGCTACCGGGTCTAGAAAGTCGACCATTAAAAAAATAAAAATACAGAAAAAACATTGGCAAAATATATATCCCTTTTGGCAAGTTTGCCAAGCAGGCTAAATTAAAAAATATGCTAATGCTATTGGAGAAATACTAAACTAAAATGTCAAAATTTAATACGTTCAGTTTCACAACTTTGAGACACATGTAGATCACTTTATTTAAAAACTTAAATTTTCTCTGTGAATGACTGAATCCAAATTTGCTTAGATCCACGTCTGCGTCTATTTAGAATAGCCTAGCAGTCAGGTGCATATGCCATCACTTGCGCTCGACGTCAAGATATACGTGGTGTACTACTCCCAGGTGGTAGACTAGACCCAGACTGACTAGAAGCTGAATTAATAATATGTTTGCAAACAACAACTAACAACTAGTACTTCACCCATTTATTCCACACTTAGGGGGTGGCGGAGGCATTTAGGTGCTGCAAACTCTTCGCCTAATTCTTTTTAATAATATAAAACAAATCGTCAAAATTTGCTCAAATGACGTCAGACGTGATGACGTAACAGCTGCCGAAAATATGCAAATTAAATGTTATCACATAACGTAATCTAAAATAGGTTGGTCAACAACTATGTCAGTAATAGTTTTTTACTGTAATAATGATAGATATAGTATTATCAATTGCACTATTGCAGCATAAAGCAGTTGCTGTTTTTGGTTCGATCTGGACGTCTTTTGGCTCGGCTTAGCCACGATGGCTTCAGTCAATCGTGCATCGTGTAAGTTGTAAGTTTTTGTCATAAACAAAACAACAGATTAACGGTTGATTAACAATGCACTAATATTCGCTCAGACCACTCTTTCGACCAGTAAATAACGTTTCGGATCAGTTTTTAGGTGGCACTAGCATCGACTCATTGTACGCCTTTATCCTTGCTTATTTTACAGCAGATAATTATGACGTTATGACGTCATTTTGCGCGTCGTTGACGACGGAGTTTCGTCGTGGTGAGTAGTAAACAAGTTTTTTTTATAAATAATTTGAAGTATGTTGATGTAGTGTATTTAGCATAGCCTAAGAAATGTAAATTAGTGACATCATAAAATACGACATTGTGACTGTACATGTATGCATTTTACAGAGGATTTTATAACATCGTACCCCTTACCAGTCACCAGTAACATCTGTGATAATGTCGCCACCACCGAGATGTGGAATCAACGGGTATAGCATTTTCTCATTTATGTCACTATCGTAAGAGTACAGTTCTTTTAATTTACAGTAGGGGGCCTAGTCTGTGAGTTTAGTCTCTTTCAATGACGTGTATAGATACAGTACAGGCAAAGCAATATTGTAGACTTTTCTAACATTAAGCGCTTTATGATGTCCTTATTATCTTGTGATTTTAATAGATACACTCTTTTTTAAATTTAAAGTTAAAACTACTTTTCTTTTAAATGTATATTGTTTTATTGGTTGCATAGTATTGAATAATATGCGATTGAAAGTGGGTGTTACCAATAGTAAGCAAAAAAGAACCGTGCAAAACAGAGACATACTCTACAGGGAGTCAAAAACATTCTTCTTACAAAGCAACACACATGCAGGGTTAGCCAAAAAACGAACTGTTTTTGAGAGTTGATAACTTTACAACAGTTATGTTTACATATTATGTTTACTGTGCACTCAGCATTCTGTGAACTAGTAACTATATAGTTTGATCTGTCCATGTATTTTTTGCTCTGCGTATTATGCACATTCTTATTTGAATGCCATTTTACACTAGATTTAATTGTTTTTAATTATTTTTGTTGTTATCCACAAAAATGTTGATGATACGCACCAGTTAATTTGTTACTTACTAGTTGATTTAATTGCTTGATTAAAACATCAGTATTTACTGCAGCATGTTTTATTGTCAGTTTTGGTCGAATTGGTCGAATTGTGTGCCGTATTGGCATCAGGAATGGATTGGACTTTCTAGCAATAAATGACCCCTTCATCGACGTTGACTACATGGTATGTCACTGTCAAGGTGTCATTTTAGGATTATTATTATTTACCTCACTTAGTTGCTATACAAGTTTCTGCACACGCCGTTCATTACGGGTGAATACTCGATCATAATATTTACTGACATAAAACACACGTGCGTTGATAGTCTGATAATCTTCAGGAACTTATTTGCCACCAAGTAAAAGAGAACGAAAACTAGAAAATCCAAAGTAATTTGGGAAGAGACCGCGCCGCTGCAATTGCAGCGAGTGTGACGTATCTAGCGTATTTAGCGTTGTACCCGAACGAGTGGGGGGCCCACCACACCAAATGGCATCTAGGTAGTTTTTTGTACGGTTTGCCCACAAAGTCCAAATTTGCCTAGCGCGTACGTTAAATCGTTTCTGGGATATCCAGTACCAAAAAAACGACGTCGGGCACTCCCGTTCACCGCAGCACCATGTCGATGATTCCATTCCACTGACAGGATTATGATCTCCAAGTAGGCCTGCACACTTCCATACGGTGGTCTATCAACTTGTGGGTTATTGCATCACTGGGTGTGTGCAAGTTGTGGGTTTCTTTGATGTCGCCGCACGACTCCGTTCACGCGACGGACCAATCGCAGCATTATTGTATTGGGTGGGCTTGTTCTAGTAGAGGCAATACATTACAACACTGTATAGGTTTTCAAACGTTATAAAATCGAGCATCAAAAAATGAAATATAAGTGTTGCATGCTGTCTGACATGAAAATTTTTGGCATGCTTTAATCTGGGCAGCATGGATTTAACTCGTTTCTCAGTTACGAACGTGTAGGGCATCAATATCCCCAAAACTGCCCCTTGTCCAGGATCTCGATCTTGACCCCCTATAACACTTCATCAGCTCCCGACTCCACTCACCATCCCAAACGGCTGCTTGATTACTCTACACGTTTTTGCATACCAAGTTACCAACGCCACAAATTCCATTTCTCTTTGGTTACAATGGGTTGTGCCCCACATCCACCACAAAATTGCCCCTTAACGTGGGGCAATCAGCTCCCCCACCCATGCACACTGCACATACTTCGACCGAACCGACCCACTTCCCAAACGGTATCGAAATCCGCTTAGTCGTTTTTCCACAGCTCACCAGACAGACAGACCAAACGACTGAGAGACACAGAAAAAGTGTAGAAAACGACTTGTAACGGTAGGCCGCTTACACAACCCCATGCACTGTCGACCTTTCAGGCATTGGGCTTCGTCAATTCATGCCTCGCTGCTGCAGTGAACCCCAGTTTGTTTTTCACAATCACCCGCTGCGTGGGAGAAAGTCACCATTCAATAGATTGTTTCTAGTGTATGGGCTGAACGAGTTTAACCCGCCGAAACCCTCCTGCGGACATTTCATTATCATAATACAGATAGGCTATTATTATAGTCAGTAGGTCTAGGCCTATATCGTTTGTTTGCATTTCTCAGGTGTACATGTTCAAGTATGATTCGACGCACGGCCGCTATCCCGGCTCGGTAGCAGTGAAGGATGGCAAGATTGTCATCGACGGAAAAGCTATTTCTGTTTTCAACGAGTATGTTAACAGTTTTGGATTTTTTTGAGGCGCGACGTTTGTATACATGCAAGTACGTCATGTTCAGATGTTCTTCTGTATTTCTCTCTGTCTGTCTGTCCGTCCGTAACGTATATGCTGGCCACGTCGGGTGTTGTCGCTGGAATAAGTTTGGATATATGTATGACGTTGCAGACAGACAGACATTAGACCGCTGCTTTATGCTTACCACTGCAGGCACGTCCATAACTGCAATGTTTTCAACGTTTGAACGGAAAACACATTTATTATACGCTAAAATACGTCTTTCGCACATTTTTTTATCACACTAACAGAACAGTGGGCGTGGTCTGTAGGCCGCGTGCAGATCTGTAACCTGCGACAATGCCAAGCTCAGTGAACCGTGCAGCTGCTGGCCAGCAGCAGATGGCGTGGGTAGCGGTCATTAACTGGCCATAATAATGCCTTGATGTGACGTCACAGCAGGGCATTCTATGGCCGGTTTTCACTGAGCATGGTCAGCATGCTACACACCACCCACCGCTAGGAAGCCACGGCCACTGTCCTGCAAACGACAACTAAAAGTAGGCCTAAACAAGGTATCGTCCAGATGATGGCGAAACAATATGCCCCTTCCAATAAGTTTAGAATTAGAATGTTATGAATTTTAGTGACTCAGAAAAATTCACGAATTCTAATGCATTTTATAATATCAACGACTCTAAAGAGAAAATTCCTTTATTCGTTACTTGTAGCCTAAATGTAGACCAAAATCAACAGCTTACTGATGACAAAATATAAACTAAAGTCGCCCAAAGTGGCCATCAATGTTTTAAAAAGTAGCCTAAAAAGTAGCAAGTCGCCAAAGCCAAATTTTAGAGTACCAAACGTAGCCAAATTTTCGATTTTCCGTCACGAATTTTCAATCTATGTATGCCCTAGTGACAGACACGCACACAGACACACGACGACCACAAATACCACGATAGCATCTCAATAAAAATGACTATCCTTAGCTCGTGCATGACAATCCAAGCATCAACTGTCAACTGCACATGTAACGTCACAGTTATTATCGGCTCACACACTCGCAATCCTGTTCACGTTGAACTCTGTTCTGTAAGTACGTTAAACTCACTTTGCACACTACACTGTGTCTTAAAAAACGACAGTGATGTTCTACGTTATAACTTCAATGCATATCAACCGATTTTGATAATTTTTGGCAGAGATATTGCTGAATGAATATGCTATTAAATGGTTATTTGTTATCCCACCTCTCCTAACTAATGTCTCTGCACTACCTTGGGAATCACGAACCCCGAAAA
>Ga0209782_1002676_pt1 | contig 10031 bp, 8 predicted proteins | sample WorMetmaBAHAMAS1_FD_187390 | JGI IMG/M metagenome (GOLD analysis project Ga0209782, IMG submission 187390) | Marine gutless worms symbiont microbial communities from Max Planck institute for Marine Microbiology, Germany - Inanidrilus... | ecosystem: Host-associated > Annelida > Digestive system >...
ACAAATCACCATTTAATAGCGTACTCACTCAGCAACATCTCTGCAAAAAATTACCAAAATCGGTTAATGTGCGTTGAAGTTATAGTGTGCTACATCATTGTCGTTTTTTTTGAGACACGGTGTATAAGGAAGACTATAAAGCATCTTAGTAAGGGCATCTTGAAGCATCAGCTATCATGGTAATATCGTACAAATATCATGTCATTTTAGCATGTGTTTAATGACTAATAAACTACACAACGTCAGAACATATACAAATATAACCAGATAGAATGCTGCCTCATAAAAACCTATGACTCTTATCTTATACATCACACTTACCAAATATTCAGTCGGATACTAAACATAATCAAAATTTAGTAAGGTACCGATAGCAAACTGAAATGGGGGCACAGGGAAGTGACCGCAACAATCCAACTTTCAAAAACAAATGGAAAGTTTTGTTACTAACTGTATCAGCAGTGCAAATAAAAACTATCACACAGTGTCTACAACGATTTGAGAATCCTTTCCCAGTTAATAGAAGCAAGTAAATTCTCCTCCATGCATTTCTGAGCCTTGCTGACACTGCTATTGTCTGCATGATGGCCAGCGCGAGGGGAGAAGGCCTTGGCTGGCAACCCGCCATCAACATTTGGAACAATTTATCTCACTCTCTCTCTCAGCTTCCAAATAGACAAATGTAGTAATTGACAGTAATTTGATTGTGAGCCCAATCTGCTAGATATGTGTTCGTAATGTGACTGTAACCATGTCTGATATTCACCGTAAGCCGTATCAACTGATGTACAGCAACTGATTCAACTAACACAATGGACCTGCCTTGCATAAATTTCCTTTCACATCACTACATCACTTTTTGGACTCATTTCTAGCAGCTTGGCCACAAAACAGAATTAATGTGAACTCTTTTTCTATAAATCTACAAGCCCGCGTACATTTTGCCTCTCTTCGATCTGTTTCTGTACAACCAAGAATATCCAACGGTATCAGCAGTTAGAAATTAAATGTACAAGGCTGTTGGTGCTTATGATCTCTACTGTTCACTGTCATCACCAACTTGATGTGTGCTACAGCAGCAGTGGTCACCATGCTACGCACTACAATGACCATCAGTCAGAGGCGTCGGCGGCTCATGTCAACAACTAGTAACTACGTGACTGTAACAGATAAACTCATCACAACTGTCAGTTTAAGTTCTCTACTGGCTCAGACTTTGTATACAGTGATCTGATGCTATTGATAGGGCATTACGAAAAGCATTTGGCCTCCAACAATTAATGACGAGATGCAGTGCTGGCGTGGTTATCTGTCGGAAGGGAGGTGCAAATGATTTGTGTACGTTCCAGAGGACGCCACTGCCACCACATCATCTCTTGCTTCGGTAGACTTCAGAATGATTTTACTTTCTTGTTGCCAGCTGCCTTACCCAGGCGGTCCTGGAAGACACTGTTAAATGTTTTAAACTTGTGTTAGACAGCTGGCATCAACAAAGCAACATCCTTCCTTCAGCAAAGTGGCACTTCATCAAGAAAGATTGATGTCCACTGTGTAACTTTTCCTAAATGGAGACGGAGCTCAAGTTCCATTTGTGTCCAGCGGCAGACACGACACAACTGATGCTAGATCTGTGACACAGAGTCCAATGTTCGCGAGACAGTGATTGCATCTTTCAGCATGTGATCTCGCAGTGCCCACAATGCACTAACGGCATTCTCCTGACTACCGTCAGCCAGCCAATGAACAGGAAGTTTGTCAGACACCGGCACAGCAGACGGGTTATCTGGCGGCTTCGCATACAGACTCTTCTCCCAATCACCAACACTTCGACTTCCAGACGTCAGACCCTCGATGTACCTGGATCCATCAAATAACTCATTAAAGCTCAAGCAGCTAATTGTTGATGTACAATACAATGCAGACACAACATTACAAATATATAAAAAGGATTCTTGCAAATGCCACAGAATGTTTTTGGCAGAACTTCAAAAGTCAAAATGACACTTTCTATCTTAGAAAATTTTAACAAATAGTCATGCAATTAAATATTAACTTGTTCAGCAGGCTGTTTGAGTTTAGCACAGTAAATCCTGCCTGTGAATAGCAGCTACAGGCAGCAGTCTCACCAGCCATCAGGCAAAGAGCATATGCAGTATTTTAGCCTGGCAAATATACATGCATATCTCATCATGCCATATGCTTCAACAACACATTTATACAGTGGTTGTTACCAGCAAATCACTTAGCAGATAAAACAAAACAAACATGAAATATAAAAAGCACTAATGACTATAAGCCACTGTGGGTCCAAACAAGTTCCGACTGATTTTCAACATTCTTTCACCATCAACTGCGCAGCAAATATGCAACAAAATCATCATTATAGAATGATCAAATCATTACACTATCCTGCAGAATATCCGGCATCTTTCTAACAGCAGCTATTTTTGAGCCACCGTGAAAATACGTCACACAAGTGAAATCACAAAAGTCCACCTGAGGTAGGTCTCTGAGTGAACAAGTTTCTGTGTGCGAGGTGGGACTGTCACAAACAATGGAGATGCAGGTGACTTGGCTGCTGCGGCCGTGCCACCAGTCAGCTGCTGGCCAGCAGCTGCAAGCACACAATTACTCTCACAATGCACACGGCAATGCATTCTCTCCACCAGTTTTAAATTACACAACAGTTCATATAGAAACTGCTGTGTGCAACTGTCTTCCAATTACAGTACAAGGTCATCAGAATATCAGTAATCAGTAATCATATTGGAACAGCAATAACCTTTCACGACCATTATATAGCTCAATTCATCTTAGCCGGTAACTCCAGTTCAGAACTTAAGGATTTTGTTCAAGCCAAGTTGTATTGCTTGCATGCCAAGGATGATAAAAGCAGACTAAGGTACAATACGATCAGTGGAAATAAAAACAATGCAATATGTAAATGACAAAACAAAAAACAAACGGGCAAGCAACAATGCTAACAGTACAAAATGTACAGTAATTCCAAAACACTTTGCATGCTGGATTAGGCAGCCTAACTGCCCATTTGACAACTATGCAATATACCAGTAACGACTACGGTAACTCATTTGTTGGAAAGAAAGTAAGTGCAGCTACGTTCTGACCACAACAATACAGTAACACTCATCGCAGGAGTGTAAGCATGCAAAATGACAAAGAACTACGGTACATTAGCAAACTAGCAGAGTGCAAGTTAGCTAGTATTAATGTGTTAGTAACATCAACTAGAGCTGGACTGATATTCTAACAGCTGGTCTTATACAAAAAGCCAAGTAAAGGTTGTACAAGAAGAGAAGTTCCCAGCCAATCTCTGAAGGCAATTCTTGAATAAAAATTAAAATTTGCAGACTGTGCACTAGTATTTTAAATGGCACAACTTTCAAACATCTAAATAACAAGTAAATTTAACACCACGGCAATCACATGTAACATTTCTTGCACCAACATACCTGGGTAACCATTTGGAAAGCAGACTCCCTGTGTATTATACGGCATTGGGGGAAAGCCTGGCCCGACAGCGTGGTATGGGGAATTGAGTGCATACATGGGTGGCATGCAGTGCTGTGGAGAGAACATAGTAGGTATACCATTTGGACCTAGCACAACACAGCAGACACAACACAACAGACACGGCGTGTCGACAAACGTACATACGAACTAGACCAGCCATGACAGTCACAATACATGCACACAGACATGCTTAATGGCATATGACTAGGCATGATGCATGCAGGTAGAACATTCACGGACATGGTAACACAAACACCAGCTGTTGTTAGTCACGAACTGTCAATGATATGCCGTATATATTTCAGTCAGCATGGTGACAGATTTAAGTTTTGTGCAATATTTACATTTATAAATTTACTGGTAAGTTTTACAGTCAAAAAATTTTGAAAATCAGTGAGCACTTAGAGAAGTTACAGGCAAAAGCATATCAGCAACTATTTGACTCACTGACTGACAGCCTAGTTGCAAAGCTCTATGGAACACTGCACACAACTAAAAAGATTATATTCAGAAACTAGATTACTATAATTAATGTTTGCTCCTTCAACAGTGTGATACTAATGGAAGGTCATTAGGCTACAATCTTGTTTAACATCAATGAAACTTCCTACTTTCAGAAACTCTTGGAAAAATGACACAAATCTGGACATGATGGCACTTTACTGTTCTTAAGCGAGCATACGCACAAGTTAGTGTTGCAAGAAAGCAGCAGTAGTGGATTGGATTAATTATTTGGAAGAATTCAAAGTATGTTATTATAAACTACATTGTGTCTAAAAAAACAACACTGTTTTAGCAAAAGACTTGTATCTGAGAAAATGTTTCAGGCCAGAAAGGACTGAAGCTTGGAAAATGAAAGCAAAAATGTCCAGTAAAAAAAATTAAAGATTATATTAATGAGCTTGACAAAACTGACTCAACAGACATGTAGCATCGTCCTCATTCTGTGTGAACCCATGAAAACACTCTAGGTTATTTAACAAAGCCGTCACTAATCAATCAAAGGCTGGACAGTATTTCACAAGTCGTTCTGGCTTAAAGAACACTGTTTGCAGTAAGAGGCATTTTCTCATCTGAGTCATACATTCCTTCCACTAGTCAAATGTCGTAGTTAATGCTATTTTACACAGACCCGTTTGTTAGTGTTGTTTCCTTGAATTATTTAAGCAAGTGTACAGCTTTCAAATTCTCAAATAATTTCTGTTCATGCCATTTTTTTAAAAATGTTGCTGCTGCAAAAATTAAATAAAGATATAGCACTTCCAAGCACAGCGGGATTTTCTGACATACTCGTTACATCCTAACTGGTGTACTGCTATTATGCAAAACAACGCATACACAGTCTACACTACACACTATTACACAAATACAACACTAGCTTTCATGCCACTACAGAAACCAATGTAACATAATTAAACATAATGTAACTATCTAAATACTAAAGTAACTAGAAATGCGTGGCAAAGCATAGCGTATAGCCCGCTTGGCGCCGTAGTGTCGCCCCCTAACAAATACTTGTGAAAAACACTTACTTACTGATCACCTGAGTGCCTAACAGCCCCACCCAATAGCGAACATAGGTGAACTAAGCGTAGTAACAATTATCGACTCCGGCCGTACAACATCTTTCACCTAAAACTCCGGGATCACTAATCCGCCGAATCTCACCAAATGTTCACAAGATGTACAGAATTGATTCCCGATTAACCTGCTGAAATCAAAATTTTGATATTCCAATCCGTCTCTGAATGCCAGTGTGCCAAATGAACAATGATCGTCAAATTGCAGCGAAGTAGTGGCAGATTTTCATTTTTTTGCTCTCTTAAACTCTGAAGTTACAGCACTGATCTTCACCAAAATTTCACAGGATGTACAGACATTAGTGTAGTAATTAATCCACACATTTATAAAGCGATGTTGCATTTTGTTTGGAAATGAGAGAGCAAAGAGTGAAGACGGTCATTTTGACGTCTGCAAAAAGGCCCCAATGTTAATCGGTTACCATAGCAACATCCCTTTAACTACTGCAAAAATTATTTCAGTTTTATAATCAGCATACATGAGCCTACCAATGCTGAAAAGTCGGCGAAGTTCAGTTCAGTACTTGCTGAAATATTTGGCATGATATGTCAATTTTTGCCGTCTCGGCTCAAAAGTTACAGAAACTCCCTGCGAGATCTCTGGGGTTAGTGGACCGATCTTCACCAAAATTGCAGAGAATGTAGCAAAAATTGTGCCCGTTATCACCTCAAAAGCGAAATTGCAATATTTGAATCCGTTACAAAATGCCAGCATGTTGAATACAGGTCATTTTGCAAATTTTGCCCAAAATTGGTTGCCATGGCAATGCCCCTAAAGTAATCAAAACAGAGGTCTAGATCGAAAAAAATTCACACAAATAACTCATTTGGTGAAAAGATCGTAAAAAATCGGTCCAGTAGAGCCTTTGCTCAAAGTAAAAAAAAAATAAAAAAATAAAAAAGAAGAAGTTAATGCACGCAAAACATATAGCCCTTCTGACAAGTTTGCTGAGCGGGCTAAATAAAAAATAAAACCAAAACATGTATATAGATGTTGTCATCCACCCGATGCAATAAAAAAAATTTAAGTATATGTTAGCGGAAATAGACTGGCAAGACATAGTAGCATCTGGCAAAAACAAGGATATAAATAGAACATATGGTATGTTCCATAACAAATATCTTGAAATCTATAATATACTTTTTCCGATACAAAAGAAAATACTGTCTGTGAAAAATGTCCAAAACCAGATCATACAACAACTATCACCTAGAATCAGTAAACACTAAGATAAAACAGTTTAGTATTAACTACAAAGGTCTGATTTTGATGAATTCCATCCATCTGTCGATATGTTCACTCAAAAATAATCAGTTCAAATGGCATTTATTACACAACCTACTAGAAAAATACGATTATCCATAGTTATGTATTTTGGCATATTCATTTGGTTCTGCTTTTTTACTTGAGTTTTAAGTTTCATTAACTTGTATGTTTGCTTGTTTTTATTTTATTTTCTTGTAATCTCTATATTGTAATAAATATTTTGCTCACACGGTAGCCAATTTAAGCGAAGCATTAGCTCCTTGGGTACTACCCGTCACACATAATATAAATGTATTTGATATTTTGATATTAATTGAGTTCGTGTGTGACAAAATAAATTGATTGATTGATTGAAAAAGATCCACAACAAATATAAAAGGCAATCAAAGATAGCAGACTTCTCCCATGGTACAGAATTTGCTGCCACTGTATACAACATAGTCAAACCGCACGGCACCCCCTCCCCCCCGACAAACATGTTAGAAATTTATAACTACTTGCTGCAGCATGGCATCTGCAATGAGACTGCCATGCCACATGCCAGACAGTCAATTATGTAAAATCATGACTCCATTCATAATAAGCGTGAGATGTAATATATACATCTAGCGCTTATGCTACGATGTCAGTCTCCGTCTGTCTGTAACGAAAGTGCATTGGTGCATTATAGCTAATTTAGGTTTCAAATTCTGATCCCAATTTATCGCACATTGCGGTTGTGGTGCATGTGGCGCGAGGGAAGGCATCATCGCCGTGAAGAGTGGAGGGATCATCTCGTGCTATGCTAGCCACTGCTAGGCCTTCTTGTTGAGATATGTGAGCAGACAGAAAAACACAGTGTGGAAAGTAAACATAAATAACTAACTGCGTAGTAAATAGTAAAGAGTAGTAAATGAATAATGCCGGCAGTGTACCGGAGGGTGTCATGTGACTGCCTGGGTGTGGTGACGCACTACGTGAATCACTCGCAGAAGCTGCTGCATCCGACATAGATATTGACGTCTCTGAGATCTTCTTAGCAGCACTGTCCACTGCGATCACACGAGCTCGCTCTTCGTAACGATCTTTCATGTCCTTCGGCAGAGCCTTCCACTGCACACGTTCACAGTCCATCCATAATGTTATACATTACATCGTTATGTTCAGATCTCCTCAGTTAAGAACGTGGTCTTAACATAGCTGGTGCAGTGGGAGCAATGTTGCTCATTTCAGGAGGATGGCAGCAGTCAACAAACTACGATGCGAGTTATTTTCCACAGTTGTGGTCAGTGCTTTGCAGTTAAAGTTCAGTGTTTTCTCACTGTCTGTTGAATACATGGCCATAAAAACCCGTGCCATTTATACTCAAAAAAGATTCTCTTCCCAGGAAAAGTAACCCAAATTCACGTGAAAAATGGCCAATAAACTGGATATGGTAGTATTCCTTACAAAATGGCTTGAAAGTGCAATGTTTAAAGTAGAACAATTTTGCTATAACAAAGTCTCAGCAAGCATCATGTCAGTGAAAATTCATCACTTTAATGACTGCAACATGGCTGGTTATGCGAGATCAGTAGAAAACAATTTTATTCATTTTGTTTCAATATTAACAAACACTAACAAAGAAACTGTGCACATACACAACAGCTCACATTAGGTAACAGTTATAGACAACCAAATATTACAGCTCTTAAGTGCAAGTTAAAAACACAGCTGGCAGGGAAGTGGTCTCACTTAGCAGTGAAACTGCAACCATCTAGAATTATGTCATCCTCTCTGATTTCATGTTGTATTCACAATGTCACTAAAAATGGCTAGAATTCAACTATAGCAGATGCAGGGATAGTACTCAGAAAAGTCGTCAATGAAGCATTAGTTGCAAACCTTGGTGCCAACAATGCGGCTAATCTCTCCAAAGTTACAGCCTGGATATTCAGCCTGGATGTCTTTGCGGCACTCGGCAGCAAACACAATGTAGCCACTGATCTGTCGCACTTTATTGGCTGCCTTGTCTTTGAGCTACGCGCATCCATCAGACCGTACCATTCATCAGACATCAACATTCATCACTAGACACAGAAGACTTGTATATGACTGCAGCACCATAAACGACAACTGCTGTCATAGAAACAAAACTGGTGGAGACAAAGAACAAACATACACATTTACTGTTAGTTCTGTTAGTACTACTACTCATACTCTGTTTTTGTTTAACTGACTAATTTAACTCCAGATTAGTCTGCATCTCACTAACACAAACTGTTGGTGGTATTTTTGCAATAAGCTCTATTTAATGTAAATTAAACATACAGAGCTGACTAAAAAATTAACTGCTGTTAATGACAACTCACTGATTTAGAAAAGTAATTAAACTGATTCAGAAAACAAAATTAATGTTTATCACTGCCAGTATTCTCACGAAGAAGTAGACACTTACTAGTTATCACTTTCCGTCAGTTCAGTACTTCCCATTGTTGGCTGGGCATAAGGAAGAGCATCTGGCCTACGAAGACAGAGTTGACTGTGTTGGCATGGCCACATGTCTCAAGTTAAGTATGAATGACTTGCATATGGTTCACCTGATGCCATTGCCACACAATCATCTCTTGCATCATTAAAATCCAGAATAGTTTACATTTCTTGTGCAGGCTTACCCAGGTCGTCCTGGAAAAAGAAGCTGTTAAATGGGTGTGCTAGTGTGTGTCTGTTATAAATAGTCATGAAAGTTTACGTGACAAGTAGGCTAATAACCTTCTTCTTCTTGCTCGACGTTGGAGTGTTTTCAGCGACCGAGTCACCCTGGTAACTGCACGTATCGTTCAAGCTCTGATCAACGGAAGACGGACCATCCATGCTCTCCTCGTCCGCAACAGTCATCTCCAGCGCTCTCGGCAACAGTGGAGACAGCTCCTGTCCAACAGGACGAGCAACAGCCAATAAACAGACTGAATACTAGATTTCAAAATATCATGGACTGTTTAATCAACTGCCTGTCATCAGCTAACAATTGTAAAATCTAGAAGACAGTATAAACTGATGCTCTATCAGCCGAATAATAGACTAGTACCAAAATCATTTAGCTAATGCAATGAAATACAGCAGACACATAAATAAACAACAAATACATTCTTACTTTGTGTGGTACAATTTGCTTCTTGAAAAAATAGACTTCATCTTTGCACACTGCATCAGACAACGAAATTCTCTGCAAACAACAAAAGCAAATATTCACCTGTATCTATGAAATATCATCAAAACAAAATAACAGATATTTGATTATCACTAAAACTGAAACACTAATGATAAAAACTAACATGTCAGATAGCAGCAAGCAAATTCTCATGTCATAAAACAGACCTTTAAAGCTTTGCCGAACTTCTTGATGACTTTATCTTTGTCATCACATTTACATTCACAAACAAACACGTCATTCTCGGCAATCTCGGTTATCCTGCTTGTGCAATATTCTTTGTACGTCAAAACTGCACAACGGCCGACAATGCTTGACACAGGAACTGTCTGTTGTTTGGAACTGCGAATTACTTCCTTCTTGTAGAAGAGACGCGTTGGAATGTGGTCAACCTGTAGTGGACTGACGAAGCATGGCCCGTGGATAAATGCTTCACCACTAGTCAACACACACACACACACACACACACACACACACACAC
>Ga0209782_1002677_pt1 | contig 10031 bp, 7 predicted proteins | sample WorMetmaBAHAMAS1_FD_187390 | JGI IMG/M metagenome (GOLD analysis project Ga0209782, IMG submission 187390) | Marine gutless worms symbiont microbial communities from Max Planck institute for Marine Microbiology, Germany - Inanidrilus... | ecosystem: Host-associated > Annelida > Digestive system >...
ATTTAGTGTATATCTATTCTATGTTGCGGCCATGTTCGTCCGAGATCGACGATGGCCTCAGCCTGGCTCGCCAGTACGGGGGCCGTGATTGTAACCAATTAAGTTTTGGACGAATTCAAAAATTGACAGACACCACCTTGTTCGTTACACTCTCATTCCACAACGAATTAGAATATCGCTACGCCAGTGAGCACATTGACAGCAGCGATGATATAACAGCCTGGTGTAAAAATTTGATAAACTTTGGTGCAGTAACCTCAGAGATCACGAGGCTAGAATGTGTACAGCAGGCATTCCAGCAGGTTAGTTTAACTGCATTTGCTAGGCAGCGGCACTGCTAGGCACTGCATTGGTCAATACTCTTTTTTGCTACTTTTTGCTAGAGGGTAGCACTGGTATGCCGAGTAGGCTGCATGCATTTGTAGTTCTCTTACATTAAACTTAGGAAGATGATTTTTTTATTTAATTGTTTTATGCAATTGATGCTTGTACACCTTGTAATTTTTGATTACCATTTTTTATTTTTGTTTAACTGGCCTAGTTTTTTTAGAGTTACACGAATACACGTACTTGGCTGAGTTTTCAAAAGCTAATGAAGATGCAAGTTAGTAAAAGGTTAACTTATTTACAGTTAATTTAAAAGTACTGTTAATTATTGAAATATTTCAATGGTTAATTGTTATAAATGGCCACAGTGATAGACTACAGCACAGTAAACCTTTTATGCAACAAACTGCAGATGAAATATTTGGTCGAATACTCAACTGTGCTGGAGTTTATTGTACATGAAGTGATTATGCATTTTTATGTTGATGTTTGTGACATGTTATTTGATAGCACGAGAGTTCTACGACAATCACCGAGAAATATTTGATGAGGACAGCGACGTTCAGCCAGTGTTGCTCGCTTTGCAGTTTACAACGAATCGTGACGAAATTGAAACTAGCAAACCTGTTCGGGAATTTCGGTATTTACTAGCAAATTGAGCATTAAAATTTGTTGAATGTACAAATTGGGCCAAAAGTACTGTGACAGTTGAAAGTTATCAGCAATTGATAAAAGTAACAAGCATTTATAGTGTTATTTTGAAGGATCATTTAGTGTTTCAAATACTCGCTGGATGCTATTTCTTCAGCTCTGATGAATGAGTATGTTTGCTGGTTCCCATGAGTTACCATTAACTGTTCTCCACTTGTTTGAGAATAGAACTTTTGGTAACAAAGTGGAGCCCAGTTGATACTGAGAGTAGTGAAAGTTTCTTGAGGCCAGCTCAGCCCGGCTGTCACCTTGGAAATAGGTCATCGAGTATTGTCACTTGTCTTAACTGCACTAGAGAAACAGCAGGTTTTGTACAAGAATAGGCCACGTTGTGAGGACTGCCGGTGTAGTAGGCTATAACTCGCAGTGCCAAATAACCCGCGCCATTGCGCGTGTGCAATCTTGCAAAGTCTTGTTTATTTTTCGGTTAGGGTTAGGGTTATGTTTAATATTTCCCACTTGTCGCGCAAATCTCATACTGTGAGTTATTTGGCAATGTGACATATTTGGCATGACACCGGTATACTGATTGGTTATAAAAATGCTGGCTGTTCACTGAGCTGACCATATGATAGTATGCTACGGTAATATTTGGTTCCAAGTATTTTTTATTTATTCTTGGTATTGGCAGTGTGTGATGTGATATTCAGATTCAAGCCTTTGTGCTGGGTCACTGTGTGCATTATAAATGTATGTATGTGTGTGTATGTACACTGTGTCTCAAAAAACGACGCTTACGTTGCACACTATAACTTTATGCACATCAACCGATTTCGATAATTTTTGGCAGAGATATTGATGAGTGAGTGTGCTATCGAATAGTGATTTGTTATCCCACCTCTCCTGACTAATGTCTCTGCACTACCTGGGGAAACACGAACCCCGGAAATTAAGTCTTTTCAGTCATGCTTTATACACTGTCTGCTTGGCTTGCTATATCTTCGACATTTGTCAACCAATGTTGATAATCCTTTGAAGACAATACGGTCGTAGCATTAAGTACAGTGTGCAAACTAAAGCAGTGTCATTTTTGAGCATGACTAAAAGTACCCATTTTCAGGGTTCGTGATTCCCAAGGTAGTGCAGAGACATTAGTTAGGAGAGGTGGGATAACAAATTACCATTTAATAGCATATTCTATCAGCAATATCTCTACCAAAAATTGTCAAAATCGGTTGATGTGCGTTATAGTGTGCAAGTCACTGTCATTTTTTTTTGAGACACAGTGTATATGTTACTACAGTGGAAGTGGTAGCTAACATCTCGCTTTAATCGGGAAAATGTGTGAACAAATGTTGTCATATTGGCATGCTGTAGGTCACACAAGTACAACATATCACTGTCTGAAGGTGCATTACACTACTTAATGAAGTACCTTAAAGTAAGTTTTTTCATGACATTTTTTATTTTATCGCATAATGCTCAAGATGGTGTGATGTGACATGTTTAAGATGTGATGATCTCTAAAGGTGACTATTACGAATTTACTGCTGTCTGTTATGGTGAAATATTTGGTAAAATCCATATCCATTTGGCAAAACTTACAGGCAACAATATGTGGAATCTTGTTTGATAAATAGTGGCTGGTGTCGAGTTTTTTTTTGCAATACTTTAAGGCCAGTGACAAGGTTTCCATTCCTGGAAAGTCCTTTATAGTGTGGGAATTTTTTTCTGACATTGTTAAAGCCATGAAAAGGCCTGAAAAATTATTTTGGGCCTTTGATATTGTTGTTATTTTTTATACATTGAAAATTATTGTTGTATTTTTTGTCATTGTGTGGCATGATTATCTGTGTCGTGTTCTAGCATGAAGACAATGTATTAATTCTACAAATTGTCAATCTTTGGTTAGACATATCAGGTATGTTATCATGTAGATGTATTTTATGACGATAAATACTGTCGTAAAGTAATTATCAACATTTGGTTACTTTCTGTCTAACTATTAAATGCAGAAAGCTGGTTCTGCACCGGTGTGGCATAGCAGAGCGTGGTGCATGTTATCGGCTGAATCTCTTTGTTTGTTTGTTTGTTTCTTTTTTCAACATGATAACTTCTTAGTGACTGTGAAACTTGGTGGATAGGTGCACTGTACAAAATCTCGGCCTAATTCCATTCAAATCTCAGGGTCATAGGCCCCCTTTTTGTGGATCCCACCCCCAGAATGTGGCAAATTGTTTATTTTGCAAGATGTAAACAAACGGATGGCAGCATGGCACGGACTGCCTGTAAATAAAAAAGTAAACAGTTGTGTCATCCAAAGACGTTGGTCTGCATTAGTGGAAAATAGTTAGATGTATATTATCCGCAAATGTATGGAGTGCATTATTGTTTTTCTCATACCAGCTCAGTTATGATTATGATTGCATTGAAATGATTTGCCTTTATTTCAACCACATCAAGTGAACCGGTTAATATAGTTCACTTACATATTTGAATGTTGTATTTTGCTGTTTTACATCAAATAACAGTGCCTTACACTACTACTGTGGTTCACTTGAGAGATTCAGTCTGTTGAACTGTGACAGTATAATTTCCAGAAAAAAATTGGTGAACAGTTTTGCCATCCCGATAACTGCCTTCATGACCTCCTTCCACGTGAACATGATCCTTTTCTTTCTAGCTGCAGCGTTCTACGGTTTACCTTTTCTTTCCAGTCCGAACAAAATGTTACCACTCCTCCATCAGCTATGCCCTCAAGCATTACGAGTGGCAGTTTTTTGCATCAGCATCATATTGTATTTTATGTCTCTTGCTTCAGTAAAATCCAGAATGGTTTTGCCTTTTTCTTGTACCAGCTCATCCAGGTAGACCCACACAAACGGCCATTAAACAGGTGTTTGTATGTGTGTGTGTCTGTATTTTGTATATAACAGGCTATTACCCCAGTACCTGCTGCTTCTGTTATCGTGTAATTTTCACGTGTATTTATAATCTTTACTCATACTTGTATTTCAAGCTAGTCTAGTGACGACAGGAGCTCAATAAATATTCTTACTTACTTACTGGGTGTCATGGTGTCGTTTGCTGTCAGTTGAGGATCACACAAAGCTGGTTGAGAATGTTGATGGAACGGAACATGAGCCTCATGATGACGCTGCATTGAGTCCGAGTACTAAGCCGAAAGCACCCGATGTCAACCTGACCAGTTTGCAGAGCGTGCTGCAGACGGTTAACGATGGACCACCGTCTCTGCCGTCAATTTGTCTCTACAAGTTGCAGAACACGCATCAGGGGTTCGTTGCTCATCGTTTCTGTGCATTTCAGTTGTTCTCTTTTGATAAAATTGATGCGAAAAGTGTAAGATAAGAGTAGATGTGCTAAGAATAGATTGTGAACGTGCAAATAAGGTGGGTGATTGGTCGTATGTGGGACAAATTGTTCAAGCACGAAAGTGAACTAGAAAACTATGCAGGCATATTGAACTGCAGACCCATGCCAGCAGCACTCTCAATAACCCCGTGACCTTGACCTTTTGACTTCAGATTGAGGCTCAGGATCAGTGTATACCTATGGCCTTCCGCAGACTATATCTTCAACCAACTTCGGTGTAGTTTGAGCCATAATAATAATAATAATAATACAACATTTGTATAGTGCCATAGTGTCCTACGCGGGATGCAGAGACGCCATTTTACTTTTATAGTGCGGACAAATGGATGGAACCGATCACCCCGGCTGTGCATCGCCATGCGTCGGCTATTGGCAGCGTGGACGACCATGTTTGCTCGTTGTAGAGTGACGACGGTCCGGTGTTCGCCGGACGACAAGATGCTCTGCGCTGGCTTTGAAGAGTCTCATTTGATGATGTGGAGTTTAACTCCGCAGCCATTGCCGTGCCGACGTGACAGCGAGCGCGTCAGTAATATCGCTGATGCAACTGCTTCCGATGGTGATCAGACACATCAGCCGAGGTTCCTTCTTGATTTACCATTCTCTCTGTTTACTCAGTACAGAGACAGTGCGGATAATGCCATTAACGAGAACGCTGGCATTTTCTCCTTGATCAGCGACGATGTGAGCAATAAAACATTGCGTTAATGTGAAATTCTGCCGTTCGTAACTGGGAATGCCAACAAGTGCTGGTTGTTTTGCATAATGACCATTAAACAGTGGTACATGCTGGTAGTTAGCCTGCATATGTTCTGTATGGTTGTGCAAAAACGTCGGCCATTGTTAATCGGAAAGTTACCAGATATTTCACACGGTAGTGTAGCAACATGTGTACGGATTGATGGGATTTTTAATAATAACTTGAAATTACAAGTTTGCTGCTGATTCTAACGATAAAAGAATTGTTAAAAATTAGCTTTTGGCAAAGTTACTGTCAACGGTAGAATGGCACTTTGACTTACAGAGGCCATTTCATTGCCTTCTGGCCAGTTAGCAGTTGTCTCATGTTATTGCAAGCTATTCGATAAGTTGAATGTTGTTTGCGCATGTTTCCTGTGCGTCAACTAGGCAAACTACCGGAGCTACACTGCCCAGAGACTGTATATTTCTATGTGGACACTCGGCCGCTGTATACAGTGCCTGCTATTTGCATTCCAGTCCGTTTCTATTGTCTGCATCTGCTGACAAAACAGGTTTGTAGAATTTGAGACGTGTGCAGTTCTGACCGTTAACATCCAATAACAGCCACTGTGTAATGATGTGGACTAAGAGGATATGTAACTCAACTAAAACTCCTATGTAGTCTGTTGATAGAGACAACAGATCTGTACATACAGGGTGCACCAATAAAAAATAATCCATTAGGAAAAATTCATTATCTCAGTTACTGTAAAAGATTTTTTTCACCAAATTTACAGCTTTAATAGAGGAGGATTCGCGCCACATACGCAGCAGATTTTGTCACAGTATTTGCTACAGTTGAAAAATTACAAACATTTGAACTTAAAAGTACAGTTTTCTAAGTTAACCAGTAATTAAACTGCAATTTTGATGTAAAAATAACAGAAAATGCACTATATGGATGTGCCAATGGGTTATCATGTGTGATGTACTATGCTAAAACACTATCAGACACATTCCAAAGCTGGCCAACGTAATGCTGAGATAAAAGACGATTTTGGCGACGATACAGAATGATTTCATCGATAAGGCAATTGTATCATTTTACAACTTATTTCGATCGTGTGTTGCTGCAACTGGTGGGCACGGACATTGAGAACAGTCTGTTCAAATACAGAGTGAGCTATAGGCATCTGACATTCATGATTGAAACGTTTGAACTGTTGATGAAAAGCTCTAAAAATTTGATTTTGTTATTAATGCATATTCAATTTGCAATTGCATGTTCATTTGAAAAAGTGAACTTTAAAGTTTAAACTGCTATATCTGAGGAACTATATCAGTTATTTCAATAAAATTAGCATGATATCTTGTGTGAATACTCACATAAAAAGTCTGAAAGTTTGGCTTAAATCCATGCTACCATGACTGATATACAGCTTCTTTTCTAGGGTATTGTTTTTTATTGGCGCACCCTGTAGATATTCTGTATTCAGAGCTTGCCAGTCATGTAGCAGCTGGGCGTATCGGTACTGATCATGGCTGAGAACTACTAAAAATGTACAGTTTAATTTCCAGCTAATGTCATCATCATGCAGCTACGCGGGCCCACTTGTATTTCTCTGTATGCAGATGCTGCATGTGTGAGGTTGAGGCGTGTTTATCATCTCGTGGTGGTCTGTTTGATGCAGTGCGACTGTGGGACGTTGCCGGCCGATGCTGCCTCATGCGTTACGTTGGACACAATTATCCTGTTCACTGCGTTGACGCATGGTACGAGCGGAAATATTTTCTCACATCTAATATTGAAATGCGCATGTTTCTATCTCGTCTGATGTCGGGCATCGGGAAGGACATTAGACCTGTAAAATTATATTAGTTCCATTGGTATGAAAGTCGGGATACACCAGGGATCTATGCGAAGTGTCAGTGTGCTATTTGTGATAGCAGTTGAGGTTATTACAGAAAGAATGGCACGGTGGTGCACTTGGTAGTGTGTTGGACTAGCATTATACGGTAGCGGTCAATAGTTGCCGTTCTACTGTTCAGTAGACTAAGCCGTTGTTCATCCGCATCATTTACACTCACATTTTGCATTCATTGACTATCAAATCATATGTATTGTTATTTCAGTCATTTTTGTATAATTCTCGTTTCATCACTCACATAGTTTACTTGTCTTTTGTAAAATTGTTTTTGTGGCTAACTTTATTTACTGTTGCTACTTCTTTGTTGGTTTTGTGACATATTTTGCTGCTGAAACTTTTAGTATTTTCAGTACTTGTTACTGTGTTTACATTTACAGTTAAATCAGGAAAATATATTAATGAAGGAGTGGTGTTTCACACAGCTTCTGATTTACAGCATTTGATCTATAATTTTAATCTGGAGGTTTCAAGAGAGAAGATAATTCAGAATTGTTGTATGCTCTGTTTTTGAAGTAGAGATTTTTTTGTTGCTATATTTCTTGGAATTTTTTTTATTAGTTTTTGGTATCGAGCCAAGAGATTGACCTATTTAGTGTCAAGTTGGTTATAAAAATTTAACTTAATCAATTAATGTCTGGTTGTTTCAGTCCGGCAGCGGCAATGTTTGCAAGCTGTTCATTTGATCAGACGGCAAAACTGTGGACGACAGAACGAGCATTTCCACTGAGAACGTTTATTGGCCACACACGATCCGTTAATGTTAGTCTCATGTCAGCTTTATTTGCACTAATTCAGCGTAGTATACAATAGCGACTTTTAACTATCAGTTAATTAGCTAATTTCTGTCGCACAAAGTAGCCCTATTAAAAATTGGTAGGAATTCGTAGGTGGTTTATAAAATAATGCCGTCTTTACCTTGAAGCTTTTTTAACTGTTTGACTCCTTACAAAGGAAAATGCAGTAACGGCACACATTACCTAGTTTGCATTTTCTGTCAAATGTGCTATATTTTTACCGCGCGACGCTATGCTAAGCGTGATATATGCGGTCGTCATGTGTCTGTCCGTCTGTGTATGTGTCCATCACACTCCGCTATTGTATCAAAACAGCTAAATGTATCATCACACAAATAATGCCACGTGATAGGCCTGGGACTCTAGTTTTTGACACCAAAGTTTACGGCAAAATTCGAACGGGATCAACCCTCACGGGGGCGACTAATGCAGGTAGGGTGGGTTAAAATTGGCCACTTTCAACGAAAAACACGCTATAACTCGAAAATGGTACAAGATAGACGCATAGTTTCTATTAAAGTCGAATAGGCAGTCGTATGTGCTGTATCGATTGGCTATGTTTCCGATGACCTTGGGTGACCCCTAACACCCAAGCCAACCCAATTTTTGCATTTTGCATTGCCTTTTCATATCTTTGTAGTGAGTAAACGTAGAGACTTCATATTTGGTGTACAGGTTGATCGTAGCTAGTCCCAGCCGACGGACGACAAACCGTCCCTGAAAGGGGCGTGGTTAAGTCACGTGACACATTTTAAATTTGGGTGCCCATCCAATTTTGTACAAAGGAGACCCATATCAAGTCTTGCCAAAGGGATGACAAATCACCCCTAAGAGGGGCGTGGTTTTGCTCATGTGACCCATTTTTGTCTGCTACTTAGAAAAAATTTCGCCACCGCACGCTGCTAGCTGGGATCAATAAGATCACCAACGGACCACTTTTTGTCTCACCTTCGACGGTCGACGCTAGTGCTGCGATACACATTGGTTCGATTTGTCACTGTATTTGTTGCAAAGTACATTGTATAACGTATAGTGCACAAGTCGACCAAATGGAGTTTGAGCATTATTGTTCAAATATGTGGTAATAACCGACATTTCTCGGTCTCTATAGCAATTTGCTATGGTCGATTTTGCGTTAAACAGCGTCACGCGGTCCATCGGCGTTAGCAGATATACTTGTTTAATGTTTGTAGCCAAACTGAAGGACTGTTTAGTGTCACGTCTGGTCACGTAGTCGAAAGAATTGCTAGTAGCTCAGAAATGATGCAAGATAAGACATGTTGTAGCTAAAGATTGTTAACAGAAAGTGATGTATGGCCCGTTGAATGAATTGCTGACGAATTAGAGTGACATTAAGGTTTTTAACGAAAACAGCTATATAGTTACTAAATGGTGTAACTTGTATGTGCCTGCAGGAGTATACATGCAGCTGTATGCACGGCACTATGTAAATGCTGCTAGTATGTGATGGGGCTATTACCCACATTCGGGTCTTATTCCAGCTATTACAACTCCACGATTGTTGGCACTGAAACAGACATTAATCTTAATGAAAGCGGCATGGTTCTGTGACTGTGCAGTGTGTTCGTTTCCACGCCAACGGTAACTACTTGGCAACGAGTTCGTCTGACTCAACGGTTCGTCTGTGGAGCGTTCAAGATGCGCAGCCGGCGCGACTCATGCACGGGCACCGCGGAATGGTGATGGCGCTCGCATTTTCACCGAACGGAAAATATCTGGCGTCTGCCGGTAAAACAACGACAGCATTCGGCACTACGTACTGTAGATCATGTGCTTGTTTAGTTAACTTCTCAACTTACTTCTTTTTGTCTTTTTAGTTTTTCTTTTGTGTTTTTTTAGTCTGGGTTTTTGTGTGATGTGTGTGTTAGATTAGGTTTTTGCATATTTTCTGTGTTTTGTTGTTTGTGTTGTGTTAGTAGTTTTGTTTGTTCAGTACTAGTCAAGAGATTGGCTCGGAAGAGCTTTTCTGAAATGATACATCTCCTTCATATTTTCCTTTGAGAAAAGTCCCGCTCCTTTTTACAGGCCGGACGTCGTAGAAATCTGGGTTATAATTTGCCTCGGTTCATTTTTACCGCGCAAGGCTATGCTAAGCGCGGTATTTGCCGTCGTCTGTGTGTCTGTCACACTCCGGTATTGTATCAAAACGGCTAAACGTAGGATCACGCAAACAACGCCGCACGATAGCCCCATGACTCTAGTTTTCTGACGCCAAAGATCGTGGCGAAATTCGAAC
>Ga0209782_1002678_pt1 | contig 10031 bp, 7 predicted proteins | sample WorMetmaBAHAMAS1_FD_187390 | JGI IMG/M metagenome (GOLD analysis project Ga0209782, IMG submission 187390) | Marine gutless worms symbiont microbial communities from Max Planck institute for Marine Microbiology, Germany - Inanidrilus... | ecosystem: Host-associated > Annelida > Digestive system >...
GGCGTAATAATTTAAATGAGCCTCTCGATCCATTTCCCTTTTTGGGTGGCTGCTGAATAAAATGGCGGCCAGGGTTCAGGTTAATATATCGCTGGCCTTCCTATACTGGGTAGGGATAGCTCTCCACCCCTGACCTTTCGTCTCTGATATAGCCTTATTTGTGCTGAAAAGGGACGTTAAACACCAACTAACCTAACCGGGTGAATTGCAATGGTGGATGTGGACAGTAATAGCTGACAGTAGACTCACAGTCCAAGTTGGTCGTCTTTGGGAGTTGGTAGCCTCTTGGTGATAAATCTGCATTTATCACTGAACCAGGTGAACTTTCACAATGGCTTGCCATGATCACAGCACCATATTTCTGTTCTGTATGTTGTGAGTGGTTGTCTCCTGTACTCTGTACTAACATTTTTACTGGCACTGTAAATAACTGTATGATAGTTGTGCACATTATTGTGTCGTTCGCAAAAGGCAGCCGTTTCTGACTGTGCGTGACTAATGTCAGTCTTGGTGTGATTCGTTCTGCGATGATTTGTATATATGTGTGTGATGTATGAAGTTAATCGGATCCGTGTTTGTGTGTATGTGTCACGGTGTAAGTGTGCACATTGTATTTGTTGTATATCTGTTAAAGGTTTCGATTACCTTTTAGTACCACCATTAGCCTTGATGAATAGTCCAATACCTTGGTGTAATTAGTTACATCTGCATTATATGATTTGTTGTTCTGAACACATTGAAGATGAACATAATATATAAACTACTCAACAGATCCATGCGGTTGCTTTACTTATCTTCCACTTTTGTACTATTTACTTTACTGGTATAGGGTGTGAAGGATGTATAGGCTGCTATGATGTCACAATGATAGTTTGTCAGCTCCATCAGGAACTTTTTTAATTAAAATTAATTAATTTAATTTAAATTAACTTCAGAGAAGAGGCCAGTTAAGACAGTAGTAAAAAGCCTTCTCAAAGATTTCACTGACCACTTAGCAACATGTTCCCGGGGTGCTGAGATTTTCAAGCTCAGTCTGGACAGTGTCAAAATGCCAGAATATCCAGCATGCCAAAATTATCCAAGTAGACAAGACACACCAGACCATTTGCTTTACCTGCACCACTGAAGTGGTCAGGAACTGTAGCTACATGTTGTATTTTTGATGGCTGTTAGCAATAGATTAGCAGCTTATGTGTCCCATTGTCCAGCATAGTTTTGGCTGTAAGTGAACTACAATGTTATGCATCTTTGTTGATCAAGGTATAATACAGGTGTGGCAAAAGTATATCACTACAGTGCAACATGCCATATGTTGCCAGTTTAACACTTTGATTTGAATACAACTTGAAGATGTTCAACAGTAGTCAGGTTTCTGTCAGTAACAATTCATTTTGTTGTTATCAGATGAATAAGGCATTTAAACAGTGCTACCACAGAAAAGCACTTTAATTACCAGTACCTCTGTCACAGGTTGCCGTAGTTACTGTTTTTGTTTGCTAGCCGAGTAACTCGTGAACTTATGTTTATCTGTGGATTTTCATGAAATTTGGGAAGTATGCAGAGAAAAATTGATTAAATTTTAGTAGTGATCCGAACATATTCTATACATCGCAGACTTTCCAGTCGGTTGTAAGTGCTGCAAAACTCACTGCTGGTTTTTGCATTCCATTATTTTCGTCTAGAACGGACTATTTTGCACGCCTTTCTTTGGCTGTACACTTGCAACACTTTATATTTACTTACTTTACTTAGATGCAACATATGCATGCACCTGCTGCTGGCCGGAAATGAAACTATGCCAGTTTCATTGTCCATCTAGTTAGTTTTGTGGTTTTTTGCTGACTGCAAACTTATGTTCTTTTAACCGCCATCTAAGGCAGAAGTGCACTAATGTTATTTGGTGTCTAACTAACCAGTATACTTTCTGTTGGGTTATTCTCATCTTGTATTTTTCTAGATTCTAAAAATTGTTTTTTTTTCGTTTGTTAGCATAGGTACTCCAAAATAGTGTAGATTTATTTTGCTGAATGTTTGTCATGAAACAGTAAACAGTTTTGTGATGGTTTTTTAACTCCTTATCTATGCTGTTGTAGAATATACAATATGTCTGGTAAAAAAGTTGCCGCTGTGTGTTTGCCTTTAACTTTGCCAAATGCTGACCAATCTTCATAACTTTCACTGAGATTTAGCAGTTACACATCTCAAACTGTGTATCTCCACTACCATATATAATCTTTATGTTTCACATTGTAGATGGTTTTTGTGGCATGAATATTTCTACAAGGCACTGTAATGACGGCTTTGAAATGTGGTGGATCTTTGATACTCGCACTTTATTGTAAGAGTAGTTAAAGAGCTTATGACTGTGAAAAAAATGTTGAAAATTGTCCCACATTTTTTGACAGTTAATGGCAAAATATAGTTGTACCTTTTCTGACATGGTATAAATTACATTTATTGTGCATTAAATATCTGTTGCTGCTTCCTAATGAGCTGTGTTTTCCCTGTTCGCTAACTTTGTATATTATTTCGTCCGGCATTCTTCACAGGTTTCTTTAGAGACCTGTTGAAGCTTAACCTTTGGCCACTGCGTCATTTAAACCAAAGCCGAGAATAGTATAAGTGTGTTTATTATTTTTGTTAGTGTAAGTTAAGTGTTTGCTTCAGAGAAGTTTTCAAACATAGTGTTGTTAGCGCATTGTTATACGACGTCTACGTGAAGCTCTGAGGCATAAAGTTATTTGAGAACAACTGTCGAATATGTATGTCGTATTTAAAGTGTATAGGCCTACTCGTATTCTCGTTATTCTTAAATGAAATAGCTGTAGTCGTCAAGAGGAAGAGAGTAACACCAAACCGGCGTGTGACATCAGTTGACTGTTAGTGTAGTACTTTGTCGACAGGAAGTTTGGGAGTGGGAGAGCAATCTCCCAAATTTTTTTTAAAGTGGGGGGTTGTAACTCGGGCAAACGTTATCTGATTTCTATAATTTTTGGCGCAAACATTATTGAGAGATTGGGCACTCAAAAGTTGGTTTATTTTCCCACCTCACCTAAATAGTGCTTCTGCACTACCTGGCAAAACAGAAATAACATTTTCACTCAAAATGCAGTATTACTGCTTTCTAAGACTTCTGCCAAGCTGCTTGTTTTTTAGTCTTGTCGACTCACAACATGCTCATACTGCAGTATAAATCGCAAAAAGTTGTAATCAATTGGGTTCAGCACTGAATTGTTAATTGAGGGACATAACTCGGGAGCAATGAAATTGATAGTTTTTTGCTGCAGCAGTTGGACTGTATTGCATACAGGATGCAATGATGTACCGTCTTCCTAAAAATAAAATTCATTGTGTTATGAATGTAATGTAAGCTTCGATGTATTTTGCGTGTTTTATCGCAAAGCAACATACCTTTACCGTTGTTTTTGTCTCACCAGGTAGTGCAGAAACACTATTCAGGTGAGATGGAAATATAAATCATTTTGATTGCCCAGTGTCTCAGTAATGCTGATTTATTGATTGATTGATGCTGCACCCAAAAATTATTTTTAAAAAGTCGGGTAATGCTTGCACAAGTAGTAGTTACAGCTAATACATATAGGGGATGCTTTTTGAGACACAGTATATAGGCAGTTGTTAACGCAAAGCGCTTCATCACATCTATACTTCAGCGATGAGGGACCTTTTACTGTATATTTAGTCATTGTTTATCCTTTCCAATTCATTATCGTCATATCCCTACGCCGCAAGGCCACTGTTACTATACTGTAGCATTGCACCACCACCAGCAATAACTGTGGGATGACGCGCAAACTACGCGACAGTGATAGGCTGATAGTCTACATCCGAGAACAAGTAGGCAACGTGCAGTCATGCATACCTTTACAAAATTACACGATAGTCTAGCCTACAGTTAGACTGCACGGACGAAATTTGGTGCTATTAAGAAATGGTCAGTCAGCTAAAGCAGTCAATAGCACAACGTGCACGAGAACTTACGTAGGCCTAAATTAAGCGATGAACTGTTTAATACATGTATTAGCTTAGGGCCTACTGATTAACTAAAGGCTGCCAATAGCTGACGTCACAAGGATGCAGTTGCCGGCTATTACTTACTACAATGCTGTTATTGTGACTGAGAATAATCTGCGTGCCATATTCGTATAAACGTTTAGTAAACGTTTACAAGTTTCGTGTTGTAAAATGTCAAAGTAGGCCCCGCCTAAATCGTATCGCTCAGACATATTCCACTGTTGTGTCATTCACAGACAAAATACGCTAATAATTAACCTAGACTAACTAGAAAAATAAACTTTGAAGCCAGCTTTGGAGTATAGTCTTAAATGATGGCAATTTTCGTAAACAGTCCGCTGAATGGATTTTGCAGAAGTTGCTTTGGTCGAAGAGGTTGAAACGAAGCGCTGAACTATCCGCATAAACCGTTGCACGCCAATTATACTTGACCAGTACGAACGTTTTGCCGATCGAAGTGCTGAAAAATAGTCAGTCTGTGTGTATGCGAGCTATAGAACTGTCCGGACTGCCCCGGCGGGGGCGGTGCTGACAAGGGTCAAATTTCGATAGAGAGCAGCAGTCCGAGTTCTCGTCTCGACAGTCGACCGTCGGTGTTCTTGTCGAAGACGCTGAGTACAGCTTCCTTGTAGTCGTCCACGTCCTTGAGCGACACCACCTGTACACAGCCACGCCACATTCCAGCTGCTGAAAGCAGACATTTCGGAATTGAGAAAAAGACATTAAGGGCGGGTTGCACCAACCTCACTTAAATCGTCACTTAGCTAATGGCCACTTAACTTTAAGTAGTCATTAAATCACCAATTATATCTCTACTTGATTAGCAGTTAAGTGGCGATGGTGCAACGCGTTTATTTACTAATCTCCACTTAAGTCAGAGTTATAATTGGAGATTTAAGGACTACTTAAGTTAAGTATGGATTAAAGTGTTTAAGATGTTAGCCGAAAGAGCATTCAGCTATACCTAAACTGACTTAGCCTATAATTGACATTTTAACTAAAGTTTTAGCACTGAAAAGTGAGTAGGCTAAGCCGTGATACTCTAGTTCATTCGACTTTTCGCAAATCCCCTATATCGCTGTTCGACGCATATATCTAACTGCTGCGACCTTGATAGGTGTGCATGCTAATCCGACCTGCGACGTCACTCGTCTCACCTGGCTCACTGTCCGTACACTGAATGCACGAGTGTATGTCAAACTGGGCTTAGAAATCGTCGTCGTCGTCGTCGTCGTCGCCGCCGGATTAACGACTGGATACATCTGAGATTTGTACAGTGCAGGTCGACGATACAGTGCGTTTAAACCCGAGGATCACACACACGCAAATCACGGCACAGGCACCGCGATGATGCATGCATTTGCTAACGGTAACGGAAATTTGAAAGTAAAATTAATGGAGGGAGTTAACTGTTTAGGCTAAAACGTATGTGAAGTATATTGACTTCGAGGAAATTTTCAGCAGTGAAAACTTACTTACATTAGTTTCAAATCTGAACGGAAATTATGTAGGCCTACCATCGTCACGCAAATATGATTGATGCGCTGATTGGTCCAGTATATTCTGAGATGTCTGGTGTAATATGCAAATTTTTTGCTCAGTTTTTGCCCATTGTTTGAAAAATTTCACAATATACCCTCATAAGCTCCGAAGTTACTGGATATCCATATAATGAAAATATTTTTTAATGATCAGTATAGGTTAGTTAGTTGCTTTGCCGTATGTGCGTTTGTAATACATGGACGCATAAATCAGAACGTTGTTACTTTCAGATAAGTTGAACGTTTCAATTCCAATCTTATCCACGAAATCTAGAAGAATGAGTAAACCATAAGGTAAATTATTGTGTGAAGGAACTAAATTTATAACATAAATTTTTTTAAACTGTAATGGAAATTTGTAGTAGGCCTAATTATGAACTGAAGGTGAACTGAAATTCAAATAAATACGTCTTAAAGAAGTAATAAAATAAAAAAGTTGTTTTGTGTTGGAGCATATAAAACATCACTGCATCAGCAATTGTACGTCGCCGGCTTACGTTGGATCACCTGTGTATCGGTTACTGAGATATGACTAGGAGTCTAGGCTTACTATAAACCGGCGTAAATTTGGACAGAAACTGGGGTTGTTGTCAGGCAGACTAACACGATTTTCACAATTTTCTTATTGCATCTTTGCGTGTTAACTTTATCGTTTCGTTTTTTTTTCGCTTTGTTGAGTCGGTGAAATTTTAAACGTCAAGCCTTAAACATGTGCATGAACTTTAACAAATTAAATTATTTACAAAAATTCCGTCTTTTACACAAAAATTAAGATCATATGAAATGTGATAAATGAACACTGTTAGTTTCCTCATTATAATAGAACATTTGAACAAATTTGCTGAAACGTAGCATCTACTAGGCTAGTTCATCTTCATCTTCCAAGGAAGGTGCCAATTAGTACTCAGCAACATGGCACCAAAGTGGAGACTCAGATGACATTTCTTTTATATTTAATATTTATTACGAAAACCGATAAATATCAGATGTTGGTTTGCAGGCTTGCAGCCACGGCAATATAGCCTATACGGTGTGTGCAAATTTTAACAATTTCAACAGTTCTGTAAAAGCGTTAAAAATCACGAATTTAAAATTGCAATTCACAAATTACGTCGGCTCATGACCGTAACGAAAATAGTTGTGGGCGCGCACTTTATTTATTCGTGCACCAATACGCCCTCAGACTTACATAGAGTATATATAGCGTATACAGTTTGGTCGTATTTCCGTGTAATTGATGGGACTCGACGGCGTAATAGTGCGCGATCCGTGAGGAATTAGTGATGTGTCAGTGTTTCCGATCTGCGCGAGATCACACTCCATCCGATACGTATCGCGCCGCCGTGAAATGTGACGTGGCAAATCTCATGCTCTGCCGAGATTCACTCTCATTTTCCTTCCCGATATACTATTCCTTCCCCGCACGTTCTGCATCTATATTTTAGCCCACTCGAAATACTTTCTTTCTTTTTAGCCTGCTCGGCAAACTTGAACGGGAACGGCGGGCTATATGTTTTGCTTGCGTTAATTCGTTTCTTTTTAGTGATTTCTTAGAAATCAATTATCTCAGGATCTACTGGACCGATTTTCACGATTTATTCACCAAATAGTCGCGATTTGGTAGTAGGCCTATAGATTATAGATCTGATCTTTTTCCATCCATCAAGGGACGTTGCCATGGCAACCTATTTTGTGGCAAAATTTGCTGACCAACCATCATTTGGCACACTGGCATTCCGAAACGGATTGAAATATCGCTATATGGATAAATGGATTGAGAGCGCCGATTATTCCTCTACTTCGCCTACAAATTTGGTGAACTTTGGTCCATTAAACCCAGAGATTACGACAGTAGAAATTGCAACTTTTTGACAACGTGAAAAAATCGGCATATTCCCGCTAATATCTCAGAAATTAGCCTATTAGACCGATCTATGTCCAATTTTCAGTGATAGTAGACACATATGTGGAGATGATTAGACTGATATTCGTATTGTGGTTGCTTAAGGTACGTTGCTATGGTAATCAATTAATTTTATGGGCCATTCGCAGACGTCGAAATTGACCACCTTCATACACTCTTTGCTCTAGCATCCTGAAATAAATTGAGATATCGTAATGTCGATGATCCATCTAAGCTTACATCGTGTAAAAATTTGGTGAACTTTGGTTTAGTAACTGGGAGAATACAAGGTGATAAATTTGAACTTTTAAAACGATATGGTCAAAAATTGGCATATTCTACGAAACATCTTAGTACTGGATCGATCTACACCAAATTTTTAGAATTGGTACACATATGGGTGGGATGATGAAACTAAGATTTTATGGTCGCCCAAACGACATTGCTATGGTAATGAATTAATTTTGGGGACCATTCGCAGACGTCGAAATTGACCACCTTCACTCTTTTGTTCTTTTTTTCCGCAACATATTGATTGCAATATCGTCATGTAAATGCATGAATTAACAGCGGCAATTATGCCGCTACATCGTGTAAAATTTAGTGAACTTTGGCCCAGTAACGCCGGAGATTCGATTGAAGAGTGTGCAAGACAGAAGGCAGAAAAAAAATTCCGCTGTCCGTCTGACTTCCATTCTGTAGAGTTCGATATACGCGTATTCAGGCCCAGCCCGGGCGATATTAGACATTCGGCCCAAATCTATGCCTATATGCCCTTCCGACAGATAGCGCCAGACGCTCGTACTCTATCTACACTCGTCGTTGATACGTCCCTGCCGTCTCTGGCCGTGTGACTTCGATCGCGTACGAAATGGACGCGGCTTTTCGCTAAATTAGCCGACTTTCGCGATGCTTTGCAATTATCCCATCTGTTTAAACATTAATTCTCGGTATTTTTTTTAACCCTTTTAGCCGCATTGTCGCGTCCAATATGGAGCTTAGCTCGCGGCTTTCGTGTGGTCGTCGTGTGGTTGTGCTTGCAACTCGACAACGATTCCATCTAGACCCAAGGTCACTATAGAACTCTAATAGGAAGTCATACCTTCCGCCGTCGTCCCCCTCGTCAGGTATAGGCCTATACGAATTGTCTTTTTTGGACATCGCAGTATGTAATCACAAAACGGCTCACAGTCGATGATGTATATATACGTACGGTACCTCTTTTGATCTGGTCATAATGTCGCGTATCAGTGCTGTTAATTCTTTGCCTTCAATGAAGCCGTTTCCATCCTGTTGGCAACAGCAAAATACATTTATAAATACACTACATCGTATCGACACGCACACCATCAACTAGGCCTATGACCGTATAGAACTCATGTCGCTATGCATTCGTCCAGAAGCTTCTGTATTTAAAATTAAAACGATTTTTTTAAATCTTGTAGAATTGAGTTTCGTATAATTCAGTGATTAGCCTTGGCTGTATATAGCGGTATGGGTGAAGACCGGTTTTATTTTTGAAGAACAGAATATTCGAGGCGTATACTGAAAACTCCTTCTATATAGGCCTACATGTCAACTGACTATGCTACTCCGTTCATTATTTCAGTATCGTAAGCTAAAAATAAAATCAAGTCTGCGGCTGCCCAATGTAATCTGGGAACAGGCCGCGTCGCCTGCTGAAGACCCACTGGTAGCAGACGCGTACGATCGTACGTTCATGAAGGTAAAGGGTTAATGATTAGAGTCAGTCGTTCGGGATGGGTATTAACTGACGGCCGTAATAGTACGTTCTTATTGTCACGTTGTCAGCAGCATACACGCGCGGAGAGGCGTGCGGCGCGGCATACACCGGGGAGGCCAGTGGCAGCGGCGTAGTCCAGCGCGCGTTGACGCGATAACGCGGTCGGTCTGACCTCGATCATCGATCGCGCAGACAGACAGTGTACAGGCTGAAAACGGGCGGGTTATTTGCGGCGCAGAACCAACTGCACTGTGGCCTTTCGAAGCAAAAATTTCGAGTCGGTCGCGCAGCCACCCACAGCGCCCCATGCACACTGTCAAAAACATCCGTATATCCACGGATATTCTGTGGCGAGTCGCGGGCCCGGGCTTCATTATTCTGTCGATTGACGGATACAGTCGTACACGGAACCCGTTCCGTTAAAATATGGAAAACTCGCCACAAAATATCCGTGGGTATACGAATATTTTTTACAGTACACGCACGGCCATGCCGATTGCCAGCCATTAAGCTGAAATTCCACAGGAGCAGTTTTCTCGTAGCATCCTCGTGACATTCTCGCAAGTATGTTGATAACATGTCAGTTTGCGCCGCTCCGTGCTACAGTACAGCGTCGCTGTAACGATAGCCCTGACGACAACGTCGATATTCTATGTATAGATATTATTAACCAGCATCGCACGAACAGCATACAGATGCGAGCTATTCCTACGCGTCCCTCCAAGCAAGACGCTTGGATCTTTCCAAGCGTTTCTTCAGAAAAATCTGTCAACCCACCAGTTGTCTGCACCATCTCCTTCCACCACCTCGA
>Ga0209782_1002679_pt1 | contig 10030 bp, 8 predicted proteins | sample WorMetmaBAHAMAS1_FD_187390 | JGI IMG/M metagenome (GOLD analysis project Ga0209782, IMG submission 187390) | Marine gutless worms symbiont microbial communities from Max Planck institute for Marine Microbiology, Germany - Inanidrilus... | ecosystem: Host-associated > Annelida > Digestive system >...
ATAGTGGTCTGATAAGATAAGATATAGAATATTTATAGTGTGCTCAAAAGCTGATTAATCTACTACACTGTACCATAGCTGAAAAAGTAATGACAAGAAACTCGAAAACAAAAACGAGAAATCTCAGAAGTACTGGAAGCAGACAAGAAGCTGTGGAGTCAGTTCTAAGGAAAGAGTAGTGGGAATGATTTGAAAAAAAGATAGGTTTTAAGCGGGGAGTGAAAGACAAAGGGTATTACGGATGATGAAAGAGGAGATGAAACACAAGCAGTGGAAATGATAGAAGTAGAAAGAGAAAAGTTAGAGTTGGTATGAGGTTGACATAGTGAAGGAGGAAGCTGGTTCCAGAGACGTGATGAAGCATATCGAAAAGAGCGACCAGTAATTCGTAGAGAAGATGACGTGGGTGGACGAGAGAGTTACAGGTGATGAGGAGCGAGTGTTGCGGGAACAAAGGGCATCTGGTCTGTGAAATATTTGTGCTAATTGTCCCCCAGAACTTCTCTTTCAGAATACGTGGATGAAGAGAATAAGGGGATGACAGGCAGTGGCATGGTTACCTTGAGTGTTAAGTCTAGTATTGACAGACTTTATAATCATGATATGCAGTATTAGGATTTATTTTACATTTTACGTCATTGATCTGTTTTTATTGTAATTAGTCTAATAATTAACAGCTCTTGTCTTTATTGCTTTGAATTGATTGGTACCCTTGCAATGGCACAAGGGCACTGTACCTAGTAAGAGTCTCTGGTCTGTAAAAAACTTCAATGTTGAGATGGAGAAAGGTGCAAAATGATGATGTGGTCCATCTGAAGCCACTGCCACTCCATCGTCCCTTGCTTTATTGAAACCCAGAATGGTTTACCATTCTGGCTTCAGTTTATCCAGATTGTTGTCTTGGAAGAGCGGATGTTGAACGAGCATGTTAATCAACAGTTTTGTAGTGGAAACATCTGTGATGAGTGATCAAGTAGCGTTTGTTTGTGCACGTATCTGTGTGCCAAATTTACAGAAATGCATTGTGGCATCGGGTGATGTTTGTACTTGCCCAGTCAGAGGTGCTTTTTCATTTTCTGTTTGAAAGTGTTCAGTGACAGGCTGTTATTGCAAATGGAGGGCTGGTAGTGTATTGTATTGTAGTGTTTGTTTTATACATAGTATTTTCGTTGTGTGTGTTGTATATATATATACCTTTACATATCACTAGTAAGTTACTAGTAAGAAGGCAATACAATTATTACGTAACAATTGTTTTTTTGTCCCGCCCTAATTGTGCATGTATGAATTCTCTGGTGTGAATGTACACTGTGTTTCAAAAAAAGGATCACGAACATTTTTAGCTGTAACTCGAGCAAACATTATCTGATTTTCATTTTTTAGCAAAGGCATTACTGAGAGATTGGTCAATCAAAAGCTGTTAATTTTCCAACCTCACCTGAATAGTGTCAGTCACTACCTGGTGAAACACAAACGACGGAAAATGCATATTTTCAATTGAACACTGTATGTTGCTGTGCAAGAAAACATGCAAACACATTGAAATTATTACCTGGTCACAGTTAGACTATCCTACATTCATAAAGCAATCGATTGTGTGCACCAAACAAGATCAAAATCATCAACAAACAGAACAGAGCATTCAGCGGTCTTGTATGCGCAGAATCAACATTTACCAAGTCTATTGTAGTTTCAATCGGCAGCTCGGCATGTCAACCATGGAAGTCTCTTTACAAGCATGGAATGAAAGCCAATGGACAGTATTACTGGGATATCCATCTGTCTCAAAAATGTTAGCTACTATCAAACACACTATAGCAATATTATTTTTAGGAAAATGGCACATCATTGCATTGTGTACACAACACAGCCCAACTGCTACAGCAAAAAAAATTCAATTTTATTGCTCCTGAGTTATGCCCCCAACAGTCCAGTGCAGAACTCCTTTTTTGAGATATATGCTGCAGCATGAGCATAAGTTGAGAGTCAGCAATATTGAAAAAAAACTTATTGGCAGAAGTCTTGGACACAGTAATACTGCATTTGAGTGATAATATGTTATTTCTGTGTTTTGCCGGGTAGTGCAGAAACATTATTTAAGTGAGGTGGAAAAAATAAACCAGCTTTTGATTGCTCAATTTCTCAGTAATGTTTGTGCCAAAAATTGTGAAAGTTGGATATTGTTTGCTCAAGTTACAGCTAAAAATGTCAGGGATCATTTTTTGAGACGCAGTGTAGACATGCATAGGTAGGCAAGTAGGTCTTAATGCTTGTGGTAGAATGTTGTGAAGTTGGCAATATTGTGGTCCGTGCAGTTATTTTTTTGTTTATATTATTAGTCTAGTAATCTTTCAGTTGCTGTCATTGTCAGTGGCTGTGCGAGTGTGGAAACTTTTACCGGTTAGTCAACATATCAGTTTTCAAAACTTATTGTTCATTTTCCATTCCATATTGTTTGTCCACATTTTGTCATTCTTACATTAAAAGCAGGTCTGGATGACCAGCTATATTTTGTTCAACAAGACCCAAATACAGGTGATAGCTGGATCTCAAATCAGTAGGTGCCAGAGGCCAGATATTGCACTTCAGTCATCAGAGCAGCACACCAATGGTTGCATTTGACTGGCAAGGTATGACTTCCTATTGTGTTCTATAGTGATCTGAGATCTAGACGGAAATGTTATTGGGTTAAGCAGTTAGTCAGCAAAATGATAATTTTGAACAATAAGAAACGTGAGAAGAAGGACTACAAGAAGAAAGTCACGGAGTGGGGAAGGGGGCACTTACTGTGTGACACAGCTAGAAACTTGTATGAATACGTGTATATATGTTAAATCTACGTGTCATTCGCCAGAATGAGAATGTTCAGCAGCTGCTGTGCAGACATCAGTAATACACAGAGACATACGCATTTACAGCTGAAAGTGACATGTTAGTAAAAAAATCTCTGAATCTCCAAAGTATTTTTATATTTGCACGCTTCCAACAACCCCATATAGGCTCTGGGGCATAAAGTGCCCTAGAAAAATTGTAGATTTCAGCGACATGTAGATTGTGTATGTGTTTGTTTCACTTATCACTTGCATCATTTGCTCCTTGTAACTTGCTTTGCTTTCTTTTTTCTTGCTTATATATCCCGTTCTTATTTACTTCTCCTTTATTTTTTCCTTTGAGAATAGGACTGCTTTATTCCCAGACCAGATGTTGTAAAAGGCGAGTAAACCTGGGGTATAATTTGCCTCGGTTTATTTTAGGTTGTAGTTTTTTTGTGTTTGATGATTTGTATTTAGTTGATTTAGTGCACATTTTGTGGTGTGTTTTCTTTATTTTTTACTATCATTTTAATCATCAACATTCTAGACCTGGTATCTCAGAATCTAAAATTTCAGGATTGATAGGTGTATAGAATGGCTTGATAACCTGGTATATCACTTTGCGATACCTCAATTTTTGATGCAAAATCGTCATACCTTTATTCATCATGCTGGCATTCCGAAACAGATTGCAGTATCACAATTCCAAAAGATTAAATGGCAGGAATTTTTCTGCATTGTAAATGTATTGTATAGAATTTTCAAAAGATTCGGCCCAGTAACCCCGGAGTTTACACTATTAAAAGTGACAACTTTTGCAGCAATACAGCAAAAAATGGCATATCACGCCAAATATCTCAGAATATCCTGGACCGATCTTTAACATCTTTACAGATTTGGTAAGCATATGGGTGGGGATGATTATTCTAACATTTGTTAGAAGGGACGTTGCTATGGCAATCAGTTAATTTTGGCGGCTGTTTGCCGACGTCGCCATGAAGGACTTTTACTCTTTGCTTTAGCATTCAACAACAGATTCAACGATCATGAAGCCACTTTCAAAAGATTAAATGGCAATGTGGCTATATTGTGTACGAATTTGGTGAGCTTCCATCCAATAATCTCAGAGTTTATGCTTTTAAAATGCACAATTTTTGCTGTGATTTGGCCGCAATTTTGGCGATCAACCTTCGTTCGGCACTCTGGCGTTTTTAGGCGTATTGCATAATCGCAATTTTGATTTCAGAAGAGTGATCGGTAAGCATTTCTGTACATCGTGTAGAAATTTTGGTGAGTTTCGGATCAGTGACCCCGTCAATAATTTTTCTAGGGTGACTTCAGCTACATTCAGTAGAGAGCAGGGCTGCTTGGCACTGTGGCAATCAGTAAGTAAGTGTGTTTCATTAGTATTCACTAGCGGGCGACACTGTGACACCGAGTGGGCTATACGCTAGGCTTTGCCATGCATTTCTAATATATTTTGTTTTGAGTTAACCTTGGTTTATGGTAACATTTTACTCCTGATTTTGATTTTCTCCGTGTTAGCCAAGAGATTGGCTGGGAAGAGCGTCTTTGAGATGAACTATTTGGTGTCGGGCGAGACTTTATCTCAATTAATCAATCAACTTAATCCAACGGATCGCTCTTCAGCGTGACATAGTGCAGTTTTCAGTTGTGTAGCACCATAGTTAAAATGTAAATGCACATTTTCCAGATGTATGTAGAAAGAATAGATAAAAAAAGTCTGGCAGTAAAATGAATAGGCATTGGATGCTGATGCAGAGGTCAGCTCTTTTAGTGCTAGTGTTGACAAAACCTTGATGCTAAGGGAAATGTTGCATGTATGTCGACAGTAGTTGACAGGTCAATAGAACTGACTGAGCTTTCCTTCGCTCACTGTATGTTCAGCGCCAGGTGATAATTAATACAAATTTATTCAGATTGGAACAGTTTAAAAAAGGTAAAAAAAGCATATAGCAGTTTATGCTATAAGCACTGCATCGCTATAGGAGTCTGCAACCCTATGGGATCACACATAGCTACCTGCCACCCGGCAGAGGCAGCATCTCCCGCCCTTAACCCTAAAAGCCTGCAGTGTGTAATAAACTTCAGAATGTTTCGTTGTGTCATGCCCTAAATGGCAAACAGAATATCAGCTAGAGTTGTATTCAACATCAGTTGTACTGCCAGATAGTTTCTGTGAATCTTTGGTGATCACAGATGTATTCAAAGATTTCACTGAACTGTAATGTTAGTTAATACAGTTTTTTTATAGTTCTGAAGCCATGGTTTTACATTTTCTTTTTATCATTTGTTGGTTGTTAACCTGCTGTATTGTTATCCAGCTGTGCATGATGTTGTGAGTGGTCTGTAATGTACTGATTTACCGTTAAGAAATAACTCACAAATGTGTTAATAGTTTTGTTTGTTTCAGACAACGACTGAGGTGATCTCTCAGTAAATATATAAATACTGTAACTGACTCGTGAGTGGACCAAGTGCATATGGCAATGGAAATCCTGTAAGTTTAGTGCCTTGTGCTTTCAGGCTGCAGTGCATCAATCATTGCTTCATTAATCAAATCATCAGTGCTTGCTGTTGATTTTTATAACACTGTGAATTGACTGTTTTTATTCATGTTGATAGACAACTAGACGTGCATTTATTAGTGTTTATTTCTGTTGATTAGACAATTTGTAAATTGTATTACTTATCCGTGTTGTACTGTGTACCCACCTATTGATGTAGTAGATAGTGCCAGAGCAGGATCAGTGTTTGCTGTATATGCAAGTAGTAGGGATTCGTGAATCATTTAACTGTTTATTTTAATAAAACAATTAAACATTTACTAAACATTTAAATGAAAGATATAGGCCTATGTAACTGCATCTTTATGCTAACTGAATCCAATCATCAATGCATCAGGTAGACCATTTAACATGCTGAATGTTTAAACAATACTTGTCCTTTAAATGAATAAATGTTTGAAACTTGTGAATCCCTTATTTAGAGGAGAAGAGCGATTGCTATTATATCTGTATAAAAAGCATGTCAAACCATTCCCCTCCTAGTGCTATTTTCTTTGTAGTCATGGAAGAGTAGGATTTCGAGTACTGAGTATTGGCCTGTGGTATGTGTGTAGGTTGCATGATGTCCAGTTGTCTAGTTGGTAGCTCTCAGTAGCATCTGTATTGTTTGCTGTTATTTTGTTATAACTTTATGCTTGTTCATTAGATAGCAGACAATAAACATCAATGATGTATATATTGTTATTCAACTGAAACCAGTGTGCAGTAGTAAGTAGCAACACAGTGTTACTTATATCGCAGTCATAATGTAAACTATCAGATCTTTACAAGAGTACCCTACTTCAGTATTTTAAAGCTACACTAATATGTTCTCTACATTCGGTTTAATGTTCTACAAAAACAGTCATGTGTTATACAATACAGTCTATCTCTACTGCTGTTGAATGCCTGTACACAGCATCGACAGTGAACTGCAGCAATGCAGCATTACATCCAGACCGAAAGTTGCACATTGCAGCTTCAACATTTAAATAATGGCTACATGTAGTTGAGCATAAATGCATAAAAAGTCTGTGAAAGTTACTACCATGTATAAACTGTAAGGAGAACAGTAAGGCAATATAACAAGCATTTTACTGTGTTAAATAACCTAGATTATGTTTTACTAAATTCTCCAGATGTTCTGGTTCTCAGTAATCAACACAACATGTTGCATTACTGGAAAGTGTAAAAATACTATGATTATGTGATTGAATTGAATTTCACGTTAATGTTCATTATTCAGCACTATGTAAATGATGGTAGCCAGTTTTACCTAGTATCTGGTTTGAGTATCTTGCATTCTACAGTCATTGTACAGTTACCGTACGTACATTCTTGAGTGTTACTACAATCTTATCACCTAAACAAATAACAACAAGTGATCTAGTCAGGTTTCCGCCCCAAATTTTTAACTTGCTGTAACTTTCCATTTTTTAGTTGCATGCATGTAGAATACACATGTAGACTGTAGCTATCTACTACGTTTTCTGTGTTATTGCCACTTGTTAATGAACACAAAAAAGGGACGCGTGACCCTGATCAAGCACCCTTCTGGGAAAATTAATCACGTGTACTCTGCATGGTATTTGATGTAGTCAATCTGTAGGGTTGGCCAAATCTAGTGATACTATCAGTCATTTTTGCTTGTAATAATGGAGTGCACTGAGAAAAATTTAACGATTTTTGTAACATAATAATTGCATAAAAAACGAAAGTGGTATGATGCCAAAGTTATCTTAAAGAAAGCTTAACACGCTAGAGGATGCCGTGTATTAGCATGTAGACTGATATTAGCAACGAAACTCGTGCTGTACCGGTACTCCAGAAAATGATGTATATATTGATGTATATATTGTACGCGCAATGTGGGCCAGGGCTTCATTATTCCGTCGATTTACTGATACAAACGTATAACGTAACCGGTTCCGTTGATGTATGGAAAGCTTGCTACAAAATATCCGTGAATATACGGATGTTATTTAGCCCGCTCGCCAAACTTACTGGAAGGGCTGTATATTTTGCTGATGTTTTTTCTTTATTTTTTAAATTTTTTAATGGTCGACTTTCTAGCCCTCGTAGCTCAAACGCTAATAGAGCAATTTTCACCAAAATTTCAGGATTGGTAGATGGGTGTAAGGGCATGCTCACCTCATTGAGATTTTTTGATTTTTCAAGGGACGTCATGGCAACCAAAGTCGAAAAATCGACGTTTTTCCCAGACCAATCTACTTTGTCGATATGCCATTCAGAAACGGAAAGGGATAACGCCTTGTATATGCAAAATATAATAGCAGCACTAATGCCACTATAACGTGTAAAATTTCGGTGAAGATTGGTCCAATAGTTTCGGCAGAGAACAGGCTAACAGATGGAAATTACATTGCGTGTTCACGTGGTTCGGTGTATTTCGTCGAATATCTCCGGATATACTGGACCGATTTTCGCAATCTTTTCACCATATGAAAGCTCTTTATGTACAGATGATGGATCTGTACCTTATTTTCCAATTTGTCAAGGGATGCTTGCCATGACAACCAAAATAATGTTGAGAGAAATGAGAAAGTAATGAAGGCAGACTGATGCCACCTGTATTCTTTGCACTAGCGTTTGAAAACGAATTGGAATATCACTATCTGTATGTGCACATTAACAGCAGCGATGATCAGGCTACATCTGATATAAATTTGGTGGGCTTCTGACCAGTACCTCCAGAGTTCAACTGTGTAGAACAAGCATCGTTCAGCGATCGGGTAAGTATATCTACGTTCGCCAGGTGGAAGCATGGTTATGTTTAGCGAGTACCTGCTAGGGGGCGACACTGCGGCGCCGAGCGGGCTATACGTTAGGCTTTGCCACGCATTTCTAGTTTACAGTGCAGTGCAGACGGTATGTATATTCATCCAGTGAAGAGTCGTGGCAGTGCATGCGCGTCACTCCAGCATGATCGCCTGCTTCAACTTGTCAATGTCGCACAAATTGCTGCTGTGACAGGTCACTCGTGGACTCATGGTCGTTGGTTTCCGAGATGCAATGATACTTTAAAATCTCAATTTTTACCTTCCCCATTTGTAGGCTATTTGTCGCTATAAGGGAGACTGCACTGGAATTTTATGGACGCCTGCAGTGGGAGAAAACTATAGAATCCCTAAGCATGGCGTTGATTGCTTGCTGATCAGTTCAGTCATTGTAACATGACGTCGGCGTGTGACGGACAGACTGACAGACGGACTTGCTACGAGAGCATCGCGCTCGAGCTCTGCATACAGTACATGCACTGTAAAAAATATTCATATATCCACGGATATTTTGTGGCGAGTTTTTCATATTTTAAAGGAACCTTCATTATTCCGTCCAAACGTATACGGAACCGGTTCCATTAAAATATGAAAACTCGCCACAAACTATCTAATAGATATATGGATATTTTTTTAGCCCACTCGGCTAACTTGCCGACCGAGCTATATATTTTGCTTGCATTAATTTCTTTATTTTTTAATTTGAGAACAATTATCTCACAATCCACTAGATCAATTTTTACTATTTTATCACCATAATGATAGGTATTTGCGTGAATGTGAACGATCCGGACCTCTTTTTTTCTGATTCCTCAAGGGACGTTGCCATGGCAACTAATTGGCAAAATTTAGGTATATGCATTCATTAGGCAGAGCGGCGTTTAAAAACGGCTTGCAATATCGCCATTCCGATTCAAAAATATTTAATTGCAATATAGTAGTTACATTCTGTGCAAATATGATGAAAATCGGTCCATCAACCCCAGAGATTACGAGTGTAACAAATGCACCTTTTTGATGAAACGGCAAAAATCGGTATATCTCACCGAATATCTCAACAACTACTGGATCGATTACACCAACGTTCCAGAGTTGGTAGACGTATGTATGGGGATTATAAAACTGACATTAGTTTTGTAGTAATCCAAGAGACGTTGCTATGGTAAAAAATTAATTTTGGGGGATTTTGCTAGGCGTCACAATTGACCGCCTTCACTCTTCACTATCGCATTCCGACACGGAATGCACCGTCGCTTTGCAGATACACGTATTAATAGCTCCACTAACGCCTCTATATTGTGTAAAAAGTTGGTGAAAATTGGTCCAGTAGTTTTTGAGTTAAGGTGGGGTAGAAAGTGAAAATTGTGCTGTGACTTGGCCAAAATTTTACGATTATCGTTTATTTGGCACGCTGGCGTTCCTAAACGGATTAGAATAACGCAATTTCGATTTCAGCATGTTAATCGGCAATCATTTCATGTGTAGAAATTTTGTCCCCGGTGTTCAAGACAAAAGGAATTGTAGGCCTAAGACCGGCGTTGATAATATTACCACGCCTAGTTCTACTATGTTTTCTTGGGGTGGAGTTATTAGGCACTGTGGTGGTCAGTAATTAGAGGGTATCATAAGTATTCGCTAGGGGGCGACACTACTACGCCGAGCGGGCTATTCGCTAGGCTTTGCCACGCATTTCTAGTTTACAGTACATGCACTGTAAAAAATATCTGTATCTATCCAGTGTGCGATGAATGACGACTGTTCAGGTTCGTGTTCACCGAGAAGAGATCAGACTCCAGTGAACGTTGTTGTGGAACGCCGTCTGAATGTCGCGCGGTCGGTGAAAGTTTGCCGT
>Ga0209782_1002680_pt1 | contig 10029 bp, 6 predicted proteins | sample WorMetmaBAHAMAS1_FD_187390 | JGI IMG/M metagenome (GOLD analysis project Ga0209782, IMG submission 187390) | Marine gutless worms symbiont microbial communities from Max Planck institute for Marine Microbiology, Germany - Inanidrilus... | ecosystem: Host-associated > Annelida > Digestive system >...
CCAGCACGTGATCCGGCAACTGTCTCACGGCTCAGAGCCGCTTCAAAATTTCCGCGCTTGCCAACCCGCACCAAAAAATATCAGTCATTCATTTTTTTTGCACTGTCTCGCTACCAGGCTAAATAATATATATATAAATATCTTACGTTACTTAACAATTTATTTCTGTAACTTTTTGCTAGTGTACATTGATGTATATTTATTTGTGTATAATTTTCAGCTATATTTTTAAATCTCGTAGTCTGATTTTGTAATCCGTATTGTCTGATTGTCTTGCTATTCGGTCTTTGACCGCAATTTCTAATAAACTTACTGTTACTGTTAGCTGTGTCCGGACCCCTGGACCCTCCTGGCCATCGCCGCGCCTGATCGCAAACATACACTGACACAAATTAGTCAGTAGAAATGTAATTTGTATGCATTCATACGAACTTTGGCAGGAATCTCAAAACATTGCCACCAAGGATTGTCACAACAAACAAAAACCCAAGTGTTTTACTATCTTCAACTAAAGTCTGTGTTGCGAAATGTGACAAAGTGCTAGACTGCTTGGTTGGTAACAGAGCCATACAGCAAGACAGTCTCTGTGTTTAGTTGCACGTTCTGGTGATGGTCGATAGCAACAATTACAGTCAGTAAGTACATTATGTACGTGTACACAAAAGTTACAAAATCTTATATTTACAAAAAGTTTACACACATATACCTGCCTCTAACAAAGTGCAGATGGTTTTCAGTTAGAATGTTAGCATTACAGTAACAGTGGTGTGTGTGGCAGTGTTCAATCACGTTAATTCATTTTATCATCAGTCACTAGCTTGTACACTTACAAGCAGCATGCGTAAAGATACATCAGTGTTTCTTGCACTGTCTACATTGTTTCTAAGATGTCTTTACTGCAGCACCATCATCAACTGTGCTATCTGCGTACTGCTGATGCTGGTCGGATGAAGCAGATGACAATGAGTGAGTGTGACTGCCAGTGCTAACTGTTGACAGCAGTCAGTCCACTGTCTGTACACAGAACAACAAACATCAACAAATAACACAGTCTTCTCAGCATAAACGATCCACAAAATAAACGGAGTAGAAGTGATTCAGTAATTCTATGCTGCCTGCACCAGCAGAGTCGGTACCTGTTCCACTAGAATGTGCCGTATTTACTGCAGCAGACGGTAATTAATTGTTAATCGTATTGAGTGGCAGTGTGACTGACAGCAGTGGCAAACAGTGCACCTAGCTAGAGAACACAGAGCAACCATCCACACCGACAATAACGTCAAATGAGACACTAATTACTGGTACTGTTGGACCAGTGCCAATCTACACTGTGTCTCAGTGCACACTACAGGGTGTGCCAATAAAAAACAATCCCTTAGGAAAAATTCATTATCTCAGTTTCTGTAAAAGATTTTTTCACCAAATTTACAGCTTTCATAGAGGAGGATTCGCACCACATATGCTGCTAATTTCATCACAATATTTGCTATGGTTTAAAATTACAACTATTTGAACTTAAAAGTACAGTTTTCTAAGTGAACCAGTAATTAAACTGCAATTTTGATGTAAAAATAAGAGAAAATGCACCATATGGATGTGCCAGTGGATTATCATGTGTGAGGTACTATGCTAAAACACTATCAAAGACACATGCCAAAGCTGGCCAACATAATGCTGATATAAAAATCCATTTTGTCGACGATACAGAATGATTTGCTTCACGATTCATTGACACGGCAATTTTATCATTTTACAACAGATTTCGATCGTGTGTTGTTGTAACTGGTGGGCACTGCATTGAGAACAGTCTGTTTAAATACAGAGTGAGCTATAGGCAACTGACATTCATCAACTGATTTTGGTGATTTATGGCAGAGACGTTGCTGACAGAGCACATTATCAAATGGTGTGTGATTTGTTATCCCACCTCTCCTAACAAATGTCTCTGCACTACCTGGGGAAACAGGAACTTTAGAAATGGTCTTTTCAGTTAGGCTGTATGCCATGTCTCGAAAACGACGATGCTTCACCTTGCTGTATCTTCGACATTCATCAACCAATTTTGAGAATTTTGTGTAGACAGTATGTTCGTACTAGTAAATACAGTGTGTAAAAACCCTAGACCCTTAAATTACCCAAAATTTTGCATTTTTCGTCGCCATTCATATCTTTGTAGTGGGTCAACGTAAGGATTTTAAATCTGGTACACAGGTTGGTCGTAGCTAGTCCCAGCATTGCATATGGATTAAAAACCGTCCCTGAAAGGGGCACGGTTACGTCACGTGACCCATTTTAAATTTGTAGGCCCCATCCATATCTTAGTAATGGCTGATGCTAGAGCTGTCAAATTCTGTGCGCAGGTGGGCTTTATCAAGTCTTACCAAAAGAATAAAAAATCACCCCCAAAAGGGGCATGGTGACGGTCACGTGACCTATTTAAATTCTTAGTCCATCCTACGATATCTCCGGAATGGCTAAAGCTAGAGATTTCAAATATTGTAGTGGTTTGCCAGGTGGCAGTTTAGCATTGGGATTACAAACTGTCCCTTGAATGGGCGTTGTCACGGTCACGTGACATCTTTAAATTTTGGGAAATAAGGGATAATATCTCAGAAATGGTGCAAGATAGAGACATAGTTACAATGAAAGACAAATAGAAAATCATATATGGGCTATCGAATGGCATGATTGCCAATGACCTTGAGTGAGTTTGAAGGTCACTTTTGTTGTCTGAAACCTTTGCAATGGCTATAACTCAGCATCTGTGGTAACCTTGGGTGTATGTCAAGGTCATTCATCGATTGTAAGCTTTTTCCTATATTGACAAGTGAGTCGCGCAGTCCCTCTGCCATAGCAGAGCTTGTTTCTCCAAAGTTTAGACGCATAGGGTTAGGGTTAAGGGTTAGGGAACACATCGCACGATGATGTCAACACTTCTGTATGTAAAGATGAGATAAAAAACATGTTGCAAAATATCTAAATTTCCAATAATGACCAAAATTTTGCTGAATCAACAATCCGCCATCTTGGATTGGCAAATCACATGAGCTGGCTGTGCTTAGGGCTCCAGTAACAACCTACTGTAGAGAGACTTCTGTTGACGTCCAACCATCAAAGCTAACACATCACAGGCTCGTCGAAAGCAATGTCACTTGATGTGTTCGACATTCAGTCCACGACGATGTCATCATCTAAGGATCACTCGCATGTGCTTAGGAGGCGTTCATTTATCACAACTTATACCACACAGCACAGAACAGTCCTGATTATGCTGCCCATTAACCTGCAGATGCGAGACACAATGAGGACACAACAACCATACAGTCAGCCAGCGCCAGCAGATCACGTTCTGGATTCCTTTCATCCTCGAATGTACTCACTGATGGACTACTCACTATCACACCAGGTTCGGTGAGTGTGCGTACACACAACATCTGCACTGTGGCTGATCCTGTCAGATTCCGAAAACTGTTAAAATCTCACTAATTTACCATTGCTTTCATATCTGCTAACCATTTTTTCGTGTTCTACAATATATCTTGGGCTTTACTATTGCACCTATGTTCTTTTCTTGCAACAGGTGCACTATACATGCAGTTATGATATGATACTCATACACAACGTACCTGCAAAGAGGTCAGGAGGTTTGTCTAATAAACTTGACCTCTGTGACCTCTGGAACTTCCTGACATACACACAGACAATCTAGTCATTTTTGAAAAAGCTACCATGTTCAGCATATTTTTTGAGGGACGATGTAACTGCCAGTAAATAGACTGGTGGTCCGCCAGTTCTCTCCTTTACTTTGGCATTTTGTGCTAGATTTTACAGCTGCAGCAATAAAAAAGATCATACTTCTCTTTATACTGACCAAAGAATGAATACACCAAAATCATCTGCCGATGAATCATATCTCTGGGCCACTGATCCAGCTCTGTTGACATGTAGAGTCCTGAGTTTTTTGGCTGAAGTCAGACTTCAGCTGAAAAATTAGGACATTGATAGACAGACAGAAACATGTAAGACATAGGGTTGCTTTTCCACTGCAGATTAAGTTAACTTTAATCTCTCATTAACTTAGGGCCAGTTTCACCAACGAAGGTCAAATAGCCAGTCAACTGAACTCGGGAGTATTTTTAGACGACAGTTAAATCAGATTTGCGTTTCACCAACACTGCCCAACTCTAGCTAGCTGACTGTGCAGCTAACCCACTTTCTGATGCTGCTATTGGCTGAGAGCTGCTGTTGTCATTGATGACGTCGGTAGTGTAGAAGTTGTTGTGAATTTGTAAATTTTCTTTCCTTTCTTATTGGATTTAATATTTAATTTAATATTTTTAACGATAATTGAGTTATTAATTTTCTTAATGTGTACCTTGCTAATTACCTTCATCAGCCGTTTTTCTTTTTAACCCGTCATTTTACCGGCCAGTGTTCCTCGGTTAAAGGTGAGTCCCCATCTAGCGTTGGTGAAACGGATTTGTCGCTGAATGGAGGTTATGTGCGGAGATAAACTATGGTTACAGTTAACTCACGTTGGTGAAACTGGCCTCAATCATTGAAGTTAATCGTCCATTAACGAAGTTCTATTTTTCCATGTATTTTTGAACTCCAATAGTATCAGTAAACAGGCCATTAGTTGATGCTCCATTAACTGCACCTACTTTTGCCATCTCTGATTGGCTGTCGGTGTGTGCAGTGACATTCATGTGATCCTGTTACCATGGAAGTTAAAACATATTTGTAAACAAAGACTTTTTAGTTTAATGATGTCGAATTTACATGTAAACTTGTCAAGTTTTCTGCTACATAATTACTTAACAGTGTTTCACAGACATTATAATCACAAAATTACGCTTTTCATGCTTTGCCACACATTCACTTTGGTCAAATTCATCTTAATAGTGGACAAAAAGCAAAATCTTTGCAGATCTGCCATTGTTAACTGGCAAAAAATGGGCAATTAAGGGCCAGTTTCACCAATGAAGGTCAAATCGCCAGTCAACGGAATTTACGTTATTTCTAACTGACAGTTAAATCGTATTTGCATTTCACCAACAGAACAATATCTTGTGCCCAACTCCAGTTAGCTGACTGCATGGTTAACCTACTTTCTGACACTGCTATTGGCTGAGAGTGTGTTGTCATTGATGACGTCGCAGGAAGTATGTAGCTATCTCCATATTTTATGAATGAACACACGCAACCCTGGAACACTGCGAGTAGGCCAAGGCGCGGCCGTAGCTAGATGGGCCCGCAGTGGCCATGCACTGCGCTGGTGACTCATGACCAACAGCCAGTGAGCCGTGACTGGTGACCTTGACCTTAGCAGTTATGTAACTTTCCGAGCAGGCCGCGGCATGGCCAGTGGGTCCGGCAACCAAGGCAGCATGTGTACTACAATGATTAACTGGCAACAATGTTTAACGTTGTAGTTTTTGGCTGTCAAAGTTGTTTGTTTGTTGAACTTTGTATCGTCAAACAGGTTTGTTCTAGGCTGTAATCTTTGCACGTTAGTGCTGTACCATCATTGAACTAATCAGTGAGCAAATACGCGTCACTTCGTTGGCCATTTTTTAGTCGCGCCTCTTGCACACTGCGAGGCGCGACTCAAGTAGTCATGTTTCTGTCCGTCCATGACAATATTTTTTTCTCCGAGGCCCAATTCACACCCCCCTATCTCCAAGCTGGTTTGACCGATCTCGATGAAATTTGGCATAATGGGAGGTTTTAGGGGATAGCATCCCCTAAGAATTTTTGGTGTAATTTTGGCCCACTTTTTTCCGGGAGCACAAATGTTCGATCGCGGTTATCTCCGGCATTTTTTAACCGATCGCCACGAAATTTTGCACGGTTAGGGGTTTTCAAAATTTTGGTGAACTTTGGCCCACTTTTTTCGGGAGTACAAATTTTTATTGTGAAAAGGCCATAGAGGTGCGACCATATACCGCTAGGTATTCTAGTTATTGTCTAACAGAGAGATAAGCGGCCATCGTTCTTCAGTAAATTTTAACTGAGGTTTAACCAAAGAAATGATTTATTGCTAAACGGAGTTTATTTTGTGGAGATAAACCACAGTTAGAGTTAACTTGCGTTGGTAAAATTGGCCCTAAGTTAATGGACAATTAAACTTACAACCAGCTGTTGGTGGAGAAATGACATTTGAGGTAATGGACCATTATCTGCCAATTTAATGGGCCATTAAGTTAATGGGAGATTATTCTGCAGTGGAAAAACCGGACTGTAGTGTTATCACCTGTAGAGTACGGCGAGACCATAGCAGACGAGACACAGAGTCACTAGAACGACAGCACGAACCACATCGTTCTAACACAAAGACAGACCGACAGACACACACACACACACACACACACACACAGACATTTAATATGCATATAAGTGAATCCAGCTATTTCGATGTCCCCGAAATATGGCCAGTTTTCAGCTATTCTAGACAAGTTTGGCATGTGGCCTACTCATAATTTCAAAATAGTCCAGAGGTTTTTTGCAGATAAATCACGCATAATAAATAAACAATAACAATAAATAATCAGGACCACGTGACACACAAAAAAATGTAACGTGCTAGCCACAATTTAGATGTGCCGATGCAGGACAATTAGTTCAGACTTGTACAAAAAAATCACGCTAAATTGAACCACGTTTTGAGACAAGAAGCACTGCTATAGCAGAGGGACAGCACAATGTGCTTGTCAGCACAGAAAAGCTTGCAATCGATGTACATACACCCAAGGTCATCACAGTTGGTGCTATTAAATGGCCGTACGGCATATCGCTTCCTGTTTGTGGACTGTTCTTTCAACATCTTTATCTAGGACTGTTTTAAGACACTACTTTTTAAGTGAACGTGACTGTCTTTGACCTTGAGAACTCCTTCATTTTTGACAACAAAACTTAAATTACGAGCCATGTGCACTTTCTAATTTATGTATAATCATATCTTAGTTAAATCACGCTTTATTTATGAGTTATGGGTATTACAAAGGTTTCTGAGAACAAAAGTGACCTTCAAACTTACTCAAGGTCATCGGCAGTCATGCCATTCGACAGCTCATATATATTTCCTCTTTGTCTTCCATTGTAACTATGTCTCTATCTTGCACCATTTCCAAGATATTATCGCTTATTTCAGAAAATATAAAGACGTCATGTGACCGTGACCACGCCCATTCAAGGGACAGTTGTAATCCCAGTGCAAAACCGCCACCTGGCGAACCAGTGTACAAAATTTGAAGTATCTAGCTTTAGCCATTCCGGAGATATCGTAGGGGGGACTAAGAATTTTAATAGGTCACATGACCACAACCACGCCCTTTTGGGGGTGATTTTTCATTCTTTTAGGATGACTTGATAAAGCCCGCCTGTGTACAAAATTTCACACCTCCAGTTTCGGCCATTCCTCAGATATGGATGGGGCCCACCAAATTTAATGTGGGTCACGTGACGTAACCACGCCCCTTTTATGGACGGTTTGTAGTCCGTATGATGGGACTAGCTATGACCGACATGTGTACCAAATTTGAAATCTCTATGTTGTCCCACTACAAAGGTATCAAAGGCAATGAAATATGCAAAAATTGGGGTTGTTTGGGGGGTTAGGGGTCACCCAAGGTCATCGGAAACATCGCCTTTTGATAGAGCGCATATGACTTCCTATTTGACTTTAATAGAAACTATGCGTCTATCTTGTACCGTTTTTAAGTTATAGCGTGTTTTTCGTCAAAAGTGGCCAATTTTAACCCACCCCACCTGCATTTGTCGCCCCCGTAGGGGGTGATCCAGTATGAATTTTGCTGTGGTCTCGGGGCTATTGTGTGACATTATATGTGTGATCCTACGTTTAGCCGTTTTGATACAATACCGGAGTGTGAGAGACACATGGCGACGGCATATATCGCGCTTAGCATAGCGCCGCGCAGTAAAAGTGAAGCAATTCATGAGAAATAAATTTGCAAATCGACACAGACACTATGCCTTTAAGGTTAGCTAAACATGCAGTGGCAGAATCAGGGTTTTTTGGTACCAGGGGCAGAAACAATGAAGTGTGCCCCCTCCCCCGAAAATAAATTGCCACGTTGGTCTGATTGGAAGGGTGGGGCAATTTGTAACTCCATCACATGCCTCCAGGGCCGCACATGGGTTTTACACTAAACTGATAAAAAAATTGTAAAGTACCACTATCCCAGAATGTACTCAGAAACTGACTCTCCTTAATAGCTGTCAAAATGCACAAAAAATCTACATATTTAAATTCTGTACTTTCAAAAAAATTAGGCAAATTTCCCCATACCCCATACTTGGAAGGGTACCCCAACACTGGAAAAAGCACATATTGGGGAGGGGTACCTAAGCCCCTGGTGACAACTAGCAAATATACTGCATAACATAATCAATACTAGTAAATGTGGAAAACACAAAAAGCAGCAGAGCCAAATAAGGCAGATAAGTGAGTGTATCTCTAGCCTATTGTGAAGCAAAATAACCAACGTTTGTTGTCGTAGATTACTCTGGGCTCAAACTTTTTCAAACTCACTTTTGTGGTCGTTAGTCATCAAATATTTTTGTTGAGATTGCGCCCAGTGGTATGCTACGCCTGGGGACAAATGCCCTCCTCCTCTCCCCCCGTTTTGACACTGCCTTGTGCTGCTTGTGTTGTGTGTTCAAACTTCTATTATGTACTGTCAATGGAATATGGTTAACCTTAAATGCTAGTTCTGTTTCATCTAATATTCTTAAATGATACAGGATCTAATAATCCTCGTGGAATTAAGTCTAACCTCAATTAACCTGTAGTTCACTACTACGTATATATTCTGTATCAAACCCACAATCTTATCCCAGTCTTATCCATAGTTAGTACTATCCATAGTCAATACTAGCTTCAAATATATTAGCACAGCCTTGCTGCCAAAGGTGACATCACTGCAAGTATTATATAAAGCAGTGATGTTAGCTGTAGCTGTTGAATTATTAGCCACTGAACACAGCAAAAGTGTTATCGCTAACAGGAACTAGAATTTACACTATGTACTACTATGAGTGCAATGTGGCTCAAAAGGATTCTTACTGTCAGAAATCCTTTCTACGACACAGTGTGTTTTGTGTTTACTAACTTGACTAACGAGCAACAAACCAACTTGATGAAAACAATCAAACTACAAACTTTAAAGCATAAGAAACTTGAGAAATGTAATTTATCACCGCAAAAATCCGTAATATTGTCATGGTTCTATCAAGTTTTGAGGTAACCATAGTAACAAAAGGTGGGAGGAGCTACCTGCAGCAGTGGTTGCTTAGCAACAGCATTGTCAATGACAACCAACACAACACCGACTAATGCGCCAAGAGCAGCACCATACCAGACCAGACGACTGTCAGCTGTATTGACAGACACAACGCAATCAAAACTAGAAATGTGTGGCAAAAAGCCTAGTAACTAGTAATTGATTTGCACATATTGATGGTAAATTAAAACTAAAATGATATCTGAAGTGCATCAAGAAATAAAAATTTTGAAAGAAGTATGTATTTAAAAAGACATCTGTTTAATGGCTACTTTTCTAGGACAATCTGGGTATACCAGCATGAGAAAGGCACCATTTTGGATTTAAAGAGGCAAGATATGGCGGGGCAGCAATAGTATGAGTTGTATTATACACAAATCGTTTGCACCTCCTCGCTGCAGACAGACAGACAGACAGACAGACGACCATGCCATCACGTCATCACTCAGTGTTTACACTAGGCCTGACGACCAAGTCATTCAAAGCACTGAAGACACAACTCTAGCTGCATGACTGATGAAGATCATCATCAACAAGTACAAATAACTAAAGCAGTCAGAAACACTGAGAACATACACTGCAGCTGCATCTGATAGAGACGTGTTGCCTTGACGACTGCCTCCTTCAGACTTGAGTCATCAGGCTGCAACTGTAGACCTCGCTGACAGACACATGACACAACTAGAATCAGCTTAAGGCTGGATTGCACAGCCCGCCGCCGCCA
>Ga0209782_1002681_pt1 | contig 10029 bp, 6 predicted proteins | sample WorMetmaBAHAMAS1_FD_187390 | JGI IMG/M metagenome (GOLD analysis project Ga0209782, IMG submission 187390) | Marine gutless worms symbiont microbial communities from Max Planck institute for Marine Microbiology, Germany - Inanidrilus... | ecosystem: Host-associated > Annelida > Digestive system >...
ACTGTGTGTGTGTGTCAAGACAAAAACCAGTGAACTGGGTGATTTTGACGTAGTTGTTTGGCACACTGATTCAACTTGTCTCTATTTCTCTCTTGTCTCTATTATCAATGTCAAATTTTAGTGTCACGTAATGTCAACGTTCAAAGTCACAGGATCAAAATGTTGCTAAAATAATGATCGGTGCGACCTTAAGTGCGGGAATATTTATTTACGCTTTACTTCTTTTGATATTTGATTATATTTGAACTGTATATACTTATTTTATGAAAGATGCAAATTTTTACAGAATAGTTTCACACCTGGCTATACTTAAAAATCTTTTGAAGCAACTACATCTTTATCATAATTATTAGGCGGCGTCGCACCTATAGTGTAAGTGGTAGCTTTCCGTCGTCTTTCTGTTGGTCCGTCTGTCTCTCCGTTGGTAACGAGCGTGTATTGTGAAAAAACGGCTAAATCGACCACGCTGCCGTTTGGGATGTTAATGGAGTTGGCCCTAGGAATAGTGTATCAGATGGTCGTGCACATTGGTGACAGCTGGCAAATACGGTCGAACGATTGTTCGCTGCGGTGTGAGTTCGTCTGCTGGCCACCAGGGGTGGCAATGCGGCCTGTTCCCAAACTATTTTGGGCCGTTTTGTTGCTGTTATATTCATGAAATCGGAGTAGAATTAAGCAACTAGAATACCTAGCGGTATATGGTCGCGCCTCCTCTGAGCAATGTGCGAGAGGCACGTCAGCTCTCAACACATGGTCAAAAGTTTGACCCTGAATCCTTATATGAGCCTATTTAATTTTAAACTTTGAACCCATGTTTGGTCAACAAATATCAATTTTAGATCGGGGGGTCGGTTGGGCCGGCGACATTTTTTTGTCACGGACGGACAGAAACGTGACTACTCAAGTCGCGTCTCGCAGCGTGCGAGAGGCGCAACTAAAATGGAGACAAAACGCCAATCATTGTGTAATGCATTAAGATATAAAACGGTTTACACAGAAATTTGACATTGACAGTGACAATCTGGCGTGCATCACCGATTATTTAGGTATAAGAATCAAGCAGTTAAGCCTATAATCATTAATCTTTAGTGGAAAATGTATTCAATTACGTTGTTACGTTTATGCTATATTCGAGTAACGACTATATAGTTGAGAAATAAAGTAGGCCTGTCTACACGGCGTCTATTTTTGGTTATTTTTAATGACAGGTTAACTCTATTTTGATGTTCAGGTATTGGAAACGAAAGGGTTAAAGCCGATCAAACTGGGACCCAAAGAGGTTACGTTTACAATCTTTGTACATAGGCCTAACGCGACTTATTATTCGACATGTACTTCGTATATCCTGTTCACAAAAGATACATCCTAGAACATATCGCAGTAGACATTTTGGCTTGACAAATCTTGAGCGCAGTTTTCTTTTATTAAGCCTCGTTTAAACTTTGCATCCCTCCAAACAGTGTCCGAAACGTTACTAAGACTACAATCTGTCTGTCTTTGCCAACCTATACTCAAGCTAATGTAGCACATTCTTGAACGAAATAAACACGTCGTCAGTTATAGGCCTAACACATATAGGCCTGCCTGTCAGTCATGCGGTTAATGTGCTATTATGATCAAGTTTTACGATTGCAGGGACTTGCTCTTATCAACGGAACGCAGATGATCACTGCTTTGACGGTCGAAGGTGAGTTCTTCACTAGAATTTCTGTTTTGATGGCGCAGTTTCTAGTGTAATTCAGAGATCTAATTAGTTTCATAAAGAATGTGATGAGTATGCGTAGGCTGGCCTACTTATTTTCAATCCTATAAGCTCGTATATCCAGATTTTAGCATGAGTCCTTTTTGCGCACGACGCTATACTAGCTAGCGCAGTGTACAGTATGCCAGTCATCTCTGTTTGTCCATCTGTCTATTTGTCCGTCAGAAGCCAGTATGTATGTATGTATGAGAATTTATGTTCGCGCAGCAGCTTACAGCCTAAACTGTCACGTAGGCGCTATGGTCGTCGTATAGGCTCTACAGAACATTTCAGTCTTTAGTCGTGCACAGAACTGCATCAGAGACATCAATGGGTCAGTAGCAATGAGTTTCATAGAGTTGGACCAGAGTATGAGAAGCTTCGTTGTCCTAACGAAACGGCTAATAAATAGGCAATATTATCATGCAAATAACCCCTATATCAGGGACTCTAGTTTTTAATGCCTTGTACGACCATTGTTGAGTTGACAATATGGTCTCCCAACCGGTGTGCAAATACACAGGAGACGGTTGAAATTAGCGATCTTCAACCAATAACGTCACGTGAATGATAATCCTAAACAGCGAGAGCGTAACAGCCGTAATACTGCGTGTCGATTCCAACCAAATTTTTCTCAACGATACAGATCAGCGAATACACGTCGCCGGTTGCGATATAAATAGCTTTCTCAAATAGGTCTCTCCCTAATTGTGTTCTTGTATTCTCACATGTATGTTTTATGATTCATTTTTAGCGCGAAATGTAATATATACATCTCGTGCTTATGCTACGATGTCAGTGTCCGTCTGTCTGTCCGTCTGTCTGTGACGGAAGTGCATTGGCGCATTAGGCCTATAGCTAATTTAGGTTTCAAATTCCGATCCAACTTTACCGCGCATTGCGGTCGCCGTGCTGCTTGCGGGCGGATCATCTCGCGCCATGCTAGCCAGTGCTAGGCTCTCTTGTTATTTTATGCATGTACTATTGCAACATTCACTGCTGTTACTTTCTAGCATGCACGTTTGATATGTGCTTTTTATTGAATACTCAATACTCAATCTACGAACGTCCTGTTCTCGTTGACGTTTAGCGATCATTATCTATGCTGTTATGTTAGCGCTGATGCGTTCTGAGTCGATCGCTAGGCAGGCAGACATCGTCGCTTCGCTCACACTGGAAGTGCTCAAGGGAACTACACGGGCCTTTGATGCCGGTCAGTGCGTGTTGTTCGTAATCTATTAGACCAAGTTTCAGCCGACGCAGAAGGACCCGCGCGACGCGCTGCATCACGTCCATCGCGTGGAACGCAAGCTGGACGCTTGGCGTGACACACAAGCGACGGTCGTCGGTCTGTTGTTGAAAACACTCGGCGACGGTCGACGCGCAGCGGCTGCTTTTCAAAATGTACAAAATGTGGACGATCAGTGCGATAAACTAAAGACCATCATCGAGCGACTGTCGTTGCGAAATAAGTCCAGAGATAAGTCGTGTATTTCCGGTTTGCGTGAATGACGTCGTGTTTTTCATAGTGGGCCCTATGGCGCGTCATGTGTATTTCTACGCGGCGAGAGGATCGTGTAACAGCCGAAACTACTGCATCGATTCGATTCCAAGCGAATTTCGCTCAACGAGTGAGTACTCATCGCGTGATGGGTTGCGCACCGGTGGCGAAGTCTGCTATATACGATTACCTAATTGTTCTGCGCTGCAGGAGTCCACGAAGTGAGACCGCACACGGGACAAGGCATAGTCGCCAACCGGTTCCGTTCGCTTCTACCTTCCAACATCCACCCGTCGGAGATAGCAGGTAGCATGCTACAGAGTAACAACACTGCACCACGACGATCACTGATCTTGGTTCAGCACTCTTGTTGTTTTGGCGGCCACGTCGCCAACTTACTTTGCTGTTTTGCTTGCTTGTCGACTATGTCGTTGTGTCTGTCTGTACTCTGTAGACAGTTGAGTCACTTATCTAGAGGGCTATGGTTGACTTGAGATTTCTCCTAGTTCTGCCGCCGCCGCCGCCGCCGCATGTGCAGGCGACGATGTGTTGTGCACATGGTTTGTCAGCGTGCTTATTATGGAGTCTGACTAACCGACGAATCGGCCTACCGACCGCTATTTAAAGGCCCCAGAGACATAAGAAATCACTTATCATGTCATATCATTTGATGTACCATTAGGCCTATTTACGGTTGCGAACAGTGTGTGTGGGTTATGTGCAAAAAGAGTGATAAAGTAGGTTTAGAGTTTGGGATCGTAGGTTGGTTGTAGTCAGTAGGGTTAGGTAAAGGTAAAGTTCTCCCATACTCGTTACCGAGCGTTGGGCCCGGAGCTGATTCCGGCGTACAGGCAGTCAGTTCGCAGGTGACTTTAAATCATCGACCCGGTGGTAGGCTGCCATTACTTTCTCCCAGGCCTGCGGTTACCTTCCCAGCCGAATGTCATTACCAAATTATACTGCTTGGTAACAGAGTCACATGCATGTGAGCAGCTTGCTCAAGGAAGCTGACCAGCAGAAATTCGAACCCGCGACCTTTTGGGTCGCGAGCAAACGCTCTACTGTTACGCCACACAGGCGTTGAGTTAGGTTAGGGTTAATTATTGAGTAGTATGGGGCTGATAGCGGCCGATAGGCCGATGCGTTAAATAGTCACATTTATTATGATATACTGTTTGATTCGATGCCTAAAAAGACAATCGTAGATACCAGATTTCGTCCCTTCACCTTCAGTAAGGCGCTGCTCCTGATGAGTCAGTTGGAGTATACGTCCTTTTGTGTTGCCTCCAAATATTACTTCGTCATCCACAAAACCGGAAGTACATAACGTATCGCTAGTTCGCAACGGCACCAGAGGAGGACGGAGCAAATATCTATGGCTGCAACATTTTCATCACGTTGGAAAGCCTGCAAATACTGCATAAAAATTGCAGCGCGTTGCATGCAATAAATTGCACATGAAACCACTGCATTACCTATACGTGTTATCGCATCTGCTGACAACTATTGCTGTTCGATGCTTTCTTCAATAATCATGTCTTGCACCCCGCCCAGTCTCCTCCTTGCAGTGCCAAGTACAAGACAATCGTAGACCAGAGATTTCGCCCCTGGTGCGCAATTTACGACGAGCACTTGCTGGTCGATACCGCTGAGCAACATTTGGTTGGAATTTCGGCCATTATGCTTGTACACATGACGCGCCATTGGGCCATTATGTGAAAACATAAGTCGTCTACAAAACCGGAAGTACATGATGTATCGCAACGCCGCCAGAGGAGGATCGAGCCGGGGCCACAAGCAACAAGCATGAAAACTTCGGTGAAAGTCGGCCGTGTACTCATCGAGTTACGTGAACGGAAAGACAAACAAACATACTCATCACAATACTTTGTACCCCTCCCGGGGGCCAAGTAATTACAGCACAATCATTGGGGGGGTCGGAGTATCAGTTTCTAATACCGTTTAATCACCACTGAACCAAAAATAGTTAAAACTTTCAGCAGAGTCGCGTAGCAAGAGCAGCTATAGATGCATCACAATAAGTCTTCATCGTTTTCTTGTTCTTGGGGTTTATGGCAGTAGAAAATGGATTGAGTTTATAAAAAATTTCGGTTATGTCTGAATTATGAAACGTCTATAATTGCAGAAAGTCATCGGTTCTGCAATCGAGTACAAGATGCCTATACACTGCGATGTTGTCCCCAGGTACGTATAATCCGGTGAAATATCGGTACTCTATATCAGCAACACTACATATATGTTTTCACATCTATCGATTTAAATCATGTCACACACGGCATGCATACTGGGTCTTTATCGTTGAACGAAATTTGGTTGGAATAGATGCAGTCATTCCGGCTATTATGCTATCCTCTCGCCGCTTATAGACACATGACGCACCTCGCACCATTTTGCCTACTACATGAAAACTTGACGTCATCCACAAAACCGGAAGTACATAACATATCGCAACACTGCCAGAGACAACGTGTTGCAAAATGTGGTGAATTTATGCCGTGTGCTTTCTAACATTTTGAGCTGACAGACAGACAAACGTAGAGCTCCTATACAGTTGTTGGCCGCCTTGTTCAGCGTAACAATTTTGTCTGAACACGCATGAAATCTGGCCCTGGACCTTGGAACGCCGCCGTACTATTGCGTGACACCGAAATCATCGTTTTTAGCGCGAGATGTAATATATACATATCGCGCTTATGCTACAGTGTCCGTCTGTCTGTGCGTCTGTCTGTGACGGAAGTGCATTGGTGCATTATAGCTAATTTAGGTTTTAAATTCCGATCCAATTTTACCTCGCATTGTGGTCGCGGGTAGGGGTAATCTAAACAACAACATCTCGCGCTAAGCTGGCCACTGCTAGGCCCTCTTGTAAGTTTTCTTGTTGCAATTATTACAGGTTCACGGAATCGTTCATGATACGCTGGAGTTCGTGAGAAAAATCCTGAGTGTGGAAATCAACAGCGCCACCGATAATCCAGTATCTTTGTTGCACGATGCCTTGCAGTCGGCGATATTTAATTTAGGCTGCTCAGAGGTCGAATATTTTTACTGCACACGGACGAAGTATATCACACCACTGAAGGAGAACATTGGAATATGGCACGTCCGATAAGTTGTAAATTTCTATCTTTTCGGGAAGCTAATCGCCCGTGCATATCAATTCTTCTTACGAAATTGTCAGATTTCATAGACATGCTCGGTTGTAAGGGGAGCCAGGGAAAGCCACCTCCAGTCACAGGTCTGGATTTCCTTATTTCCCTTCCAAACAAAATTTTGCTTGAGTGTAATTGGGCATCTGGGCTGGAAAAATCAGTGATTATATGTTGGTTTTATGTAAAAAAAATTGTGCAGGTTTGAACATATGACCTACAAAATTTTTTCAATACCCAGCCCCCTCCGAAACCTTAAGGTGGATATGCTTGAACGGGCATTATTTATGAAAGTCTCGTGTTGGTTTTATATTTCCAATCTGGCTGTGTTTGCCGAAGTGTTAAGAGAATCCAACAAAATTAGAATTGCAACAGCTAGTTGTAGAGGTCATGGGGTTTTGTCTAGGTGGTGCGTTTCTTCAGAAATTTATGTTTATACCGTGCAATGCTGTGTTAGCGCGGTATATGCCGTCTTCGTTTGTCTGTGTGTGTGTGTGTCCGTGTGTCTGTCCGTCTGGCACACTCCGGTATTGTATCAAAACGGTAAACATAGGATTAGGCAAATAATGCCACACGATAGCTCAGGAACAGTAGTTTTTTGATGCCAAAGATACGGCGAAATTCGAGCAGGATCACGCAAGTGGAGATGTTGCCGATGACCTTGAGTGACCCCTATCCCCCAAAGCACCCCAATTTCTGCATTTTTAGTTGCCTTTCATATTTTCGTAGTGAGTGAATGTAGAGATTTCAAATTTGATACACGGGTTGATTGTAGCTAGTCCCAGCCCACCAACGACAAATCATCCCTGAAAGGGGTGTGGTTATGGTCATGTGACTCATTTAAATTCTCAGTCACCCTAAAATATCTTTGGAATGGCTAAAGCTAGAGACTTCAAATTTTTTTACATTAGTTTGCCATGTGAGGATTAGCATTAAGATTAGAAACTGTTTTCGAGTGAGCGTAGTCACGGTCACGTGACGTCTTTAAATTAAAATTTTGGGAAATAAGTGATAATATCTCGGGAACAGTGCAAGATAGAGACATAGTTACAATAGAAGACAAATAGAAAATTATGTATTATTGAATGGCATGACTGCCAATGACCTTGAGTGAGTTTGAAGGTCACTTTTGCTGTTTGAAATTTTTTGTCATAAATAAAGCGCGATTCAACTACCCATACACGTATGTTTACACATGATTACAACGCGCACATGGCTTGTGATTTAAGCTTCATTGTCAAAAATGAAGGAGTTCTCAAGGTCACAGGCAGTCACGTTCACTTCAAACGTTGTAGTATCTGAAAACCGTGCTAGATAGAAACATTGTAACAACAGACCACTAACAGGAAGTGATATATGGCTTATCTAAAAGCAACAATTGCGATGACCTTGGGTGTACATACTTCAAGGTCGATTGCAATCTTTTTCAAATGGGATGATTCGCAGCTGCATGATTTCTACTGACAAGCGCGTCGCGCGGTCCCTCTGCAATAGCAGAGCTTCTTGTTAGGTTTATTTGAGTGCGACTTTCACTTGACGTGGATCGTCAGATTGTGTTCGCTGATCGAAGGGAAGTCATCTCGGCCGGTAACTTTCACGGCGAGTATCCCGCCAAGGTATGTTACACATTGCAATGGCAAGTTTAAGTGGCTTTATGGCCATTCTTGTCCTCTTGATTTCTCATTAAATTTTTTACTTGTTCATTGTTAGTTGTTACCGATCTCGCTAGCCGCGGGAAAGTAAAACTATCGGTTATATAGCCTACGTCCGTTTGTTTCCACGCGATCTACTGAACCGACTTAGTTATGTGCAATCTTAGGTCGTCGATTTTCACTTATGCAGTTATTGTGAAGATTCTAATGCTGTATGCAGCTGCTGCTGCTGCTGCTGACGACGACTATTACAATGTTGTAGGCCGCTGATTACCTTGCTATTGGGATACACGAACTGGCGAGCATCAGCGAGCGTCGTATTGAGCGCCTCATTAATCCAGGTAAATTCTCACCTTGTTCGTGAATGATGTGTATGTTATACAACTGTCTAGAGTGGTATAAGTGAGTGTTAACGAACTTACACCACGATAGACAGTTGCATAGCACACTTATCGCACAAGTCGCCAGCAATAGGCCTAGAAACTTGCGCCTGTATTTCACGCTTGAGTGGATTCGTGAGTTAATGACATCGAAATGAGACTGTTTTGATGAGTTCTTACATCTTTTCTCCTTTGACCTAAATTTGGCATTACGGTTCATCTTGACTAATCTAGATCATGTGCGAAGGTCAAGGCCATAAGTCGGAATTCACAGTCGCATGTGGGAAAAATTCTCAGGAGCAGAAACATTTGCATTGCTACAACGGCCGGATGGTGGCCAAGATTTTGTTTCACCAGTACTTTCATGGGTTTTAATGTCAATATTAATGTTCTTAATATCACATGTTTTGTGTTTTCAGTTACCTCGTCCACATAATCAATAACCACCTATTATTATATACTGTATTAGTAAAATTTCTCACACAACGCTTCGCTTCATTTCATACACGAACACTAACATCACCGATGTTGTGTTCTTTGCGTTCAGGTGGTCGGTCGGTGCGACCTCTAGTGACGATTTATTACCAGTTTTTTTTGCTGCTTGACCCTCGTGGCTTGGAGCCAATGAACGTCGGAGAGTCCCAGATTCACTGAACCATTTCAACCATCTGTAGCCGTGCAAACTGAGTTAATTGACTTCAATTACATCAAATGTTTAAATGGTTGCTGCAGCGACAAGCGAGCTGCCGGCGTTCCTGACAAGTGACGGTGGTCTCAACTCGGGATATATGATGGCACACGTCACCGCAGCCGCGCTCGGTAACTCCACTGTTCTCCACCATTTGCCGGAACGTCGCCCGGTCCCTCTGCAATAGCTGAGCTTCTTGTAACAAAATAATATTCGCCCACATTTTTGTTCGTTTCGGCCACAAGTTTACCAACCAGTCTATACTATTAGTGACAAATGGTGACACACTTAAAGTGTTGGCAACAGATGTTATTGCCATATTAGGCACAGAGCCTGTCAAGCTGCCTGTGCTGCAGGTGGACGGCATTCATCGCTGAGCAACAGCTGAGACACGTATAGGTGGGCGGGCCCATGTGCCGGCTGTGTACACAGAAGCGTTGGCTGGGCGTGGCGAGATATGCAGATTGATGTCAGCTGCTGCTGGGGTTTCGGTAAACACAAGATAACCAGTATAGCATAATCATACAAGTGTCCAAAGGAATTTGGCAAAGAGTCGCATAGCCGCTGCACTCCGCCTTTGCAGTCATCTAGATTTCTTTTGCACGTCTTGACACACCTCGCGGCAGCGAAAGGACTCGTCCGCCGCGGGTGCTATGCAGGTGAACGATGCGCAGTGCACTCATATCCGGAGGCTGGCACACCTCCTCCTTCAGAGGTTCCCATTCTTGCAGTGGAACTAATACAAGGTTCATTCGTCGCACTCGAGTCTGCACCAAAACGGCGTCTCGATCAATTCCGCCGTTTTTGCACAGTTCACCCGTGTGACCAGTTAGCCTACACACAGTCACCGGCTCACAGACACGCAGACTAAGTGCGACATGCAGCAGCAAAGAGCCGCTT
>Ga0209782_1002682_pt1 | contig 10029 bp, 8 predicted proteins | sample WorMetmaBAHAMAS1_FD_187390 | JGI IMG/M metagenome (GOLD analysis project Ga0209782, IMG submission 187390) | Marine gutless worms symbiont microbial communities from Max Planck institute for Marine Microbiology, Germany - Inanidrilus... | ecosystem: Host-associated > Annelida > Digestive system >...
GTAAACAAACTATTTTTAGCACCAGTTTCCGCTCAGCTAAATACTAATCTGGCTTTGGACTCAGTCCAAAGATTAGCGTTCAGATTAAGCTTTCCGCTCAGTCTTTAGACTCAGCGAAAGACTAATCCAAAAAGTGAAGTCACCCATTGTTCTGTGTACAGTGCTTATATGTCATTTCCGTTGTTATTTGATCATTTGCAGTGTAGTAGAATATTTTACGAAATACTGCTCAAATTAAAAATTCTGCAGTGATGAAACCTATAACTGATAGCAGATTGTTGTCAGTACAATGGAAATTAGCTGTTGTTAAGTTACTGTTAACACTGAAATATATAACATATTTATAATGTTACTGTTATCTGAAATTTTTTTTCTGATATTTTTTTTATACCTCTTTACTACACATTACATCTGTAGTAGAAAGTGAATGTCATGTGGCATTGCATCATTGCATAATTACCATTTATGATCATCCTAAACCACTGTCAGCATTTTTATTACAAAATTGTAAAATAATATAACTTTTGTGCATAATCTTGGCTTTGTGTTTTAACTGCAAGTTCAACCACTGTTGATAACACTGTCCTTTAATGACTTCATACTGCATTAGTAAAATTTATAATATTCAAATAACATATACAGCGTCCGTGAACTTGCTAGCAACTGGCTTTTTCTGTCAGCAAATGGTGGATTTTGCTTTGGACACCAGTACAAATTCTGACCGTTTTTTCAGAACTGAGTTCATTTCTGTTTGAAGCCTGCTATATGAAATCGGACTCAGTTGTGCTTTTGTGCCAGTTTTGTAATTGTGAAAAATGTGACACGGTTGTTACCTTTGTGTTTTAGTTTATTGCATATCAAAACTTTGCATTCATAACTCCAGCAATTTAACACAACGTGAAAACGAAAATGACAATGTACATCTCTGTATCACTGTATGGAATATAACAACATGTATCAGTAGTTCAAAATATTCGGTGAGTAGTACACTCGACGTCTTCACTGGAGTGGACTTTGATGTGTGTTCTGCAGACAGTTAAGTTGGCACTCAACTTCTGTACGTAATACTACAGTAAAACAGCATCATCACAACATAAGTCATCATATAGGCTTTTATCCAGACACCATAAGTTTGGGGGGAGTATCAGGCATAGGGGGAATCTGATGAGGCTCATGGGCTGTGCCCCCAGCAGGGTCCAGGGAAAAAGCCCCTGGTCAGGAAGTGTGGGGCCCTCACCCAGAAGCTAAAACCTTTTTGCTGCATAAGTAGCTAATTTTTGTAATTCCTGAGAGATGTGGTGGAAATACAGTAACTACTGTAGTTTGCATCACTTCCTGCACCCATAAGCCCATCACTTGACCCTCTGTACGTTCAGACCTGGCCAAAATTCTTGAGGAATTTTCCAAAGTTTGGGGAATGTTTCCCCAACCACCAAAAGTTGCCTGGATAAAACCCTGGTCATCATCTAGAGTACACATTCCAATAATAAAAATTACAAAACAGACACTGTGCATCTCCATACTGAGGCTTGCGTTAGTTTGCATGAAGGCAGATGATGTACAACATGCAGCAGCCTTCATCGGCTGTAGTAAGTGTCCGACAGATGTCTGTGAAAAATTATAAAAAGCAAAAGATTGTCACGATATTAAAAAAAACTACATGTATTGTGTACTGCGAGACTTATTTAAACAACGACACTCATCTGAATATCGTGGAAGTTGTAGAAAAGTCAGATAAATGTGAGGAATTACTGTATAGTACAGCCAAGAGATGAGGAATTTTTTCCACACTTGCAACCGCAAGGTATGTCGCCATATTGGTCGAATTTGCATAAAAATTGGTTGCCCTTGAGGGATCGCAATGGGTATAGCAGGTTAACGAGCCCTTCCATCCATCTACAAATCCTGTAAATTTGGTGAAGATTGGTCCATTAGATTCTAAGCCATTGGAGCTAGAAAGTGATCATTAAAAAATAAAGAAAAAATTGGTAAAATCCACAATTTTGAAAAGAAGTTGCCATGATGGGAATGTTGAAAGTATACATCACCTATATACTACTTATTAATTTAGTAACCAAAGAGATATCATTTAATACTTTTGAATGATTAAAAAAATTAGCAAGAAAGCAGAAGTCTACTATTTAAACTTAATACTATTATGTTAATACAGAACAATAACTCATGCATATGGCATTATTTGTGATTAACATCTAAATGTAGTAATAACGTCCAATTAACTATGCAGTGGCAGTGTGGTATACATAGAGAGATACAAAAAAGCAGCATACTAAATCCAGCCAGGAACTCTTCAAAAAATATAACAAAGTACAAACACAATAAGAAATGCGTGGAAAAACCTAGCGTATAGCCCGCTCGGCATTGTAGTGTCACCCCCTAGCAAATATTTATGAAATACACTCCAAATACTGATCGCTGCACTGCCTAGCAGCCTTGCCCCCTAGTAAACGTAGCTGAAGTCACCCCAGTAAAATTTTCAACACCCACTGTACAACTTATTACATCTTAAACTCCGGGGTCACTGATTGAATCTCACCAAATTTCTATAAGATGTACAGAAATCATGGCCGAGTACTCCTCAAAAATCAAAACTGCGATATTCCAATACGTGTCGGAACGCCAATGTGCTGAATGCAGGTCGATTATCAAATTGCGCTTGAGTCGCGTCAAAAATTGCACGTTTTAACAGCATAAACTCACAGATTATTGGACATAAGTTCACCAGATTTATAGAATGTAGCCGCATTATTGCCATTTAATCTTTTGAAAGCGGCCTCATGATGGGCGAATCCGTTGTCGAATGCCAGAGCAAAGAGTAAAGGTCATTCATGGAGATGACTGCAAACAGCCCCAAAATTTAACTGGTTGCCACAGCAATGTCCCTTTGCCGACCACCAAACGAATGTCAGATCAATCAATCAATCATCCCCACGCATATGCCTACCAAATCTGTAAGTTTGGTAAAGGTCGGTCCAGGATGTTCCGATATCGTGACATGCTGATTTTGCCATAAGGCTGCAAAAATTGTCATTTTTAGTTGCGCCTCTCGCACACTGCGAGGCGCGACTTAAGTAGTCACGTTTCTGGTTTTTGCCCAATGTAAGGGGGGGGGGTCTAAAATTGATATTTGTTGACCAAATATGGGTTCAAAGTTTCAAATTAAATAGGCTCATATAACCTGGGATTCAGGGTCAAACTTTTGACCATGTGTTGAGAGCTGACGCACCTCTCGCACATTGCTCGGAGGAGGCGCGATCATATACCGCTAGGTATTCTAGTTAATAGCATAAAACTATGGGGTTACTGGACCGAATCTCACCAAATTTCTACACAATGCAGAGAAATTCATGCTATTTAATCTTTTGAAATCGGAATTGTGATATTGCAATCCTTTTTGGAATGCCAGCACAACGAATGAAGGTATGTCGCCATATTGGTCGAATTTGCATAAAAATTGGTTGCCCTTGAGGGATCGCAATGGGTATAGCAAGTTAACGAGCCCTTCCATCCATCTACCAATCCTGTAAATTTGGTGAAGATTGGTCCATTAGATTCTAAGCCATTGGAGCTAGAAAGTGATCATTAAAAAATAAAGAAAAAAATTGGTAAAATATATAGCCCTTCCGGCAAGTTTGTCGAGCGGGCTAAACAAAAAATCCTTTTGTAAGTACAGTACATATGGCAAACTGAACATGGATAACATGAATTACACTCCATATCCTAGGTATATGCTGTCAGAAGTCTGAAGCAAATAGTCTGAGCAGTTGATCATATTATGTTGTGAAGTATTTAAGTTTAAATTACCACAATGCTTCAGAACATATGTCAAAGTGCTCAAACTAGTATCATTTCAACACACTACTGGATCTTTAGTTTCAAAAACAAATGCCATGTTTATACTGACAAAAAATCAGAATGCTTGGAGTTTTCCACATACATAATAAAGATGTTACACAATACAGCCATTACACAAAAAATAACTACATGTACAACTCAAGCAGGTCAGCACCAGATACATTGAACAAGTCAGCTATTCACTAAGTACTATTACCACTACAGACTGACTGCATGCTATCAACATCATTCAGTTTCTGCAAATAGTATCTCTGTTTTGTCAACCATGTACTACTAATACTACTACAATATAAAACACGATAGTTATCCATAATGTTAATGGCGACAGTTGAAAAACTGCAAAAATAACAAAAAGGTGATACTAGCAACCACCGCAGCACCTAAATGTCAAATGTGATGCTGAGTAATATCATCTTTTTATGATTTCTGCGGTTTTTGATCTCCTGTTGTTGTTAACATTATAGATAAAGTGTTGTTTTTATCAGCAGCAATGCGCACAGCAAAAAGCACCAGTATATAAGTTACTCGGGCTGATTTTTAGGTTTTTTACCCTGTAGGGATGACACACTGCACCAACGGCGGTGAAATATGGCATGCAGGAATGGGGGTACGGGGACCCAAAAACAAAAAAAATCCTATATTTAGGATTATAAACACCAAGAAGGGGAATATCCCTTGTGCAATTTTTGGGAAATTTGCAGAGCTCATAGACCATTTTACAATTAGCTGTGAAAATTTGGATGGAATCGCTTGAAGAAGCAAGTTACAAGAAACAAAAGGAAGAGTAGTTTATCACTGTGCAAAATTTAGTTGTGATCGATGCAGTAGTTTTGTTTTGATAATATGAACGTTTTAATATTTTGCTAGTTTGGCTTGAAAATGCCTATTCAGCCCTAAAATTGGGATTTTGACCTACTAAATGGACAGTAATGCCAACTAAACCACAGAAAGGCACATGCTTGTGCAATTCTGCATTGTTTGCACAAAAATCCATTGAGCAGTCTGACCTGTAGGTGAGTTCCCAAAAATGGGTATAAATAAATTCAATGGTTAAATCTCACCCATTCGCCCTGAATGGACGGATTTGCACCAAATCTGGCATGGTTCCAGGGGTTGCCAACTTAACCACCTGTGACAATTTTTTGGGGTGATTGGATGATGGGGTTGATTCAGTGGGTCATAAATCACTCATTTCCCACTGACAGAGCCAATGCTGGTTAAACAAATGCTGTGAAGTAGTAGTAGTAGCAGTAGTAAAAATAAATCAGTTCTGTGCAGAATCAACAGCACGACATATATATGTAAAATACAATAATATTTATGGATCACAAAATAAAAAAGCACTAAAAATAAGAAATCGCAGGTCCAGAACTGCTAATCAAATGACAGTTGAAAGGCGGTGCTATCTCCCCACATGAAAGTGGGTGCACCATATAAACATTTCACTTGCATTTCAAATTTTCTGCATGTAAACTGAGATCTGTATTTGTGCTTTGAGTGATACTGTAACGTTAATTATAGGCATAAAAATACCGTTCATATCCTCAGATAAGCAAAAAATATTTGGCAACTAAGTTAACAATTTCTGAATAGATACACAACAGAATGTAGCCATCAAAATTTGCCCATAAACATCTGTCAAGATACACTAACTATTATGGCATATATTTGTAGTATTCTTATGCGTAACGAAAATGAACAACGTATAATTTCATTTTGCAGCTGCACTTATAAAAGCCACGTAAAATATGGTGCTCCAAAAAGGCAACACAGTCTTCCACAAATTATCAGTTCTACTGCAGTCACAATTTACAGCAGACAGCAGTACACAAAAAGATCACTAACCACATTTACTGTTTACACAATTAATGACTTACATATGAAAACCTGGTCAAAAAGTTTCATAACATGTCAACAAAATACTAAAAAAAACAAATGCCGTCAAACTGTTAAAGTAATTAGTAATTAGAAGACATGTTATTCCACATTACCGGTGAACCTACAACAAAAAACTGCATCGTTTACTATTAACATTATTGGTACAGTATGTGACTAATTCATCCTCCTGTTTGACTCTGTCAGCCCCATACTACCCAAAAAAACTAACCCTAACCCTAACTTATTGACCCTAACTGATCACAATCCCTAACCTTAAATCGTAATTTATTACTCTTTTTGCACATAACTAAGCCATTTGCAACCATAAACTACAACACAATATGTAAAATTGTTAGGAAGTAAGTGATTTTCAATCCTATGTCTATGGTTTTGACCGAACCGACTGTTAACATGATAACATCACTGGCATGCTATAAGACTGGAATTAATAATGCTGCCCAAAATAATGGCAACACATGATAATTGGCCACTGAAGAGTTCAAAACTTGCTGTAAGTGCTAAAATTACAGCTTCAAAAAAGCAAACACAATTTCCAAGCAGAATGTTAGATAATTATGTAAATTTTCTGCATCAATACTGGTCAATTACTAGAATACTATAGGCTTATTAATCAGTAGTATGTTAAAAGCTGAAAATTATTTCACTTAATAGCATTTTGTGTAATATGATGCAAGTTCCAATGATGCACTGCATTGTGCTTAAAAACATAACACAATGACAGATCTACAGGTTGGTCCAGAAAAAAATATACAAAGTTTATTGCATCAAAACTTTGCAACCTTGAGTCACAGCATCATCCAGCTTTCACTAAAATGTTCATAAATTAATTACGTTGAGAAATTAATTAACAACACAAAAGCAGAGAAATTTCTTCTAAAACATTTCTTCGTTTAGTAACTAACCGACTCAAAACATCAAACCGCAGACAATATCAAGGCAAAGTCATGGCAGAAATATGGTTTGCAACATCCATGATACTACAGAATTAACAGAAGTGATGACAAATGTGGCCACCATCAGAACGAATAACCAACGCTAGTCGTTTGGACCACTGGTCAATAGCGTTGTTGATTAGTTCTTGACCGATCATGTCCAATCAGCTGTTCAGAACCGGCCTCAGATGGCCAGTGTCCATTATCTTCTGCTGACTGACATACGAGCTGCTGAAGAGCACCCCAAATTAAATAATCCAATGTTCAGATCACGTGAGTTAGATCATTTGTCTACAGGAATGCAACCGTGTGTTTTGATCTGCTGGAATGTGAAATTGTAGCCAGAGGCTATTTAACAAAGAATATTTAATCATATGTAAAATTTTTCCATTTATTTAGTAAGTATTATCTGTCATAAACATTTTGGTGCCGACAATGCAAACTATGGCAACTGGTTCAGTTTTATTTCTGGACCGCAATTATAAGCAACATGAACCTAGCAAATGATCAAAATCGAAGTTCGTACCTGCTGTTTTATTCTCGTTCCGAGGCACAGTTCTTCAGTTTGACAATCAGCGAATCATACTTGCTGAAGTATTTGCCAATGTCAACTTGATTCAAGTCATCTTCAGCACAGGCAACTGCAGTAGAGGCATTGGTCATTTGAGATCGTTGTACTTTCTCTCTCTGAGGAGAAAATGGCACTTTAGAGAAGTCTGAAGGAAGACAAGGAAACTGTTCACGACCGATAATAGGTCCATGTACAGACTGCTGTTGCAGACCACCACAAGGCACCGGTATTCGGAGATAGTCTCGAAGAAATAAGCTGTCATTTGTCCACAAGTTGTTCGCTCTTTTGATTCGTTCAACCTGTAATATAGCACAGGAATAACTACGCTCAAAGTAACGAGGTTACAGTGTATTTAAGTTCAACTTAAGAAGTTTGACACGTGTTGTAGATGTGAAGGTAACTACTAAGTTATTACTCACAGCCGATTATCGACAATTGTCCGTTAATTATTAGCAAGTGGAATGTTAGGCCTACCCCTTTGCCAAACAATGGAACTGCAGAAAATGTTTGCATTTCATTTCAAAACAGCATCAGCTATGTGAACTGACTCATCTGAGTTATGGAAATAAGCCTTGAGAATGTGTAAATTACTAGACCACCACTCAATAATGAAATCTGAAGCTAAGTTCTCCAATCTGGCTTTAGCAATTTCATGGGTGGTTACCGCTCAGTGAACTGAGCCTAGCCATTTCATGCCTGCTTATGTTCAATTTGCTGAACTGGGCCTAGCACTATCCAGTTATTATTTCCTATTTAGGCTTTATTGCATTCGCATTTACTACAATACATGACACATTCTTGGTGAGTAAGGAAAATAATAAATGTACTGCTGGTAATTAAGTTATTTATTAACTCTATAGAATTGAACAATTCATATCATAATTGTTCTGTATATTCAATTTGAAAATAAAATACGTTGAAAGAAGCGTATTTTTCTTCGAAGATAAATAAGTTCCATATGTTTAGAACAACTATAATTCACATATCATCATCATCATCATTTATTGTCAGAACACGGCAGTAACAGCAGTTGTAAGCAAAATAGCTATATACATATGTTCCGAAGAACAGAAAGGCTAAATATATCAGCACTTACAAATGCCCTTTGAAAAATACATAGCACAGTGAATTTTTTTAATAAACAGCCAGCTCAGAATACTCATCATACCCACACTAGGAATGATAAACTCGGTTTGTTTTAATATTTGAAGCTCCGATTGCAGAACATGAAACTCAACTCGATATTTGTTACAACAGATCGAGAACTGGGACTAAAGGCTGGCGTGGTAGATGAACGACGGACAGCACACGCTTGCCTTTTCGTCCGAGCATGCTGCAGAAGAACGCCGTTCTTGTCGACATAGTGCTTTCCGCCAGGTGCCAAAAGGACCCGCTTGTCAACAGTGGCACAGTGTGGTCATATCTACACTTCGGAGTTTGGTCTTTGCAGTCACCAAACTCGACTGCCTTATACTCCCTAACAGCACAATGTCCTCGTCGAACTCGACGGGCTACTGCTGCTAATACTGCAAGCAAGCAAGCATTTATGGTGCAGCCAAAAACAGTGACACTGAAGGCAGTAAATAATTACAAGTATTGGGTGCTGTAATTTTCCTATTTTTTCCAAAAATCTACCGTTTTCTCCAACTTTTACCATGATTTTCTTGTAGAACTATCAATCGCTATTTACTTCCTACATGTTATCTGCATAAGTGCATAGTAACCATTTGCCCAGGCGCTGGTAACAATGTTTAGTAACATTGCCTGCACAGCTCTATGCCTGTTTATCTGGTCTCACTAAAAGCCAACCACATACGACCGCACAGTCTGGAAGATGATGCACGCATCTCGATCGTTGTGTTTAAAACACATTTTCCATTACTTCATTTCTTTTGTATTTAATCGACTTTTACACGATATACTTTCACCGGTGCACATTTTCTTTTTTACTTATCTTAAATTTCATTAAATTTTGATGCTTTTTGGAGATGCATTACACATATACAGACAGCATACAGCCGTCTGTGTGGTCTTAGTTAATAATGCGCTCGGCGGTCGTAATTATCATGGTCCAGAGTGTTCCAGACTGTGCAGTCGATGTTAGGTCGGCTTTTAGTGAGACCCTGTTTATCAGCAGAATTATGTCACGGATAAAATATGCGGATGGCAGGTGATATTCGTCCGGTTACCGGATAAATAACTGAAACGGCAGCGGGTGATATTCCTACGGTCACCAGAGCAACAGCCATGACGCTATTGTCCAGCAGTCTAAAAACTTACTGCGGCAGCCGGCAAATGCACAATATTAAAATTATCTGGTCACCGCCACTCACCAGTCACTGGAATAGCAGCTTCCACGCTATTTATAAATTTTATACAGCAGTGGCCGCTGATAAGTTGGCACTGGATTTGAACTAATGAACGGAAATGTCAAGTAGGCCTATAAAGTAAGACAAAAGTTCAGAATTACAGCACATGAAACAAGCTGCAAATTACTTTCATGGAAATGGAGCAAAATCAAATAAAATTCGGATGTCAGTTGATAGAAAAAAATTTTATGATCTAACCGGGATTCGAACCCATCACCCACCGAATTGTAAGACAGAGAGCTAACCGCTACGGCGCTCTTTGTAAACGAGTAGAAAATAGCGCTAATGAATCTTTGTACCGGTAGTACCTTAGGGAATTTCTTAAGCATTCAACAAAGACTATATGTGTTGTTGACAATGCTATTTATTTTATTTTATTTATTTA
>Ga0209782_1002683_pt1 | contig 10028 bp, 7 predicted proteins | sample WorMetmaBAHAMAS1_FD_187390 | JGI IMG/M metagenome (GOLD analysis project Ga0209782, IMG submission 187390) | Marine gutless worms symbiont microbial communities from Max Planck institute for Marine Microbiology, Germany - Inanidrilus... | ecosystem: Host-associated > Annelida > Digestive system >...
AACGCATTGCACCATCGCTACTTAACAGCTAGCCACATGGAGATATAATGGGCGATTTAATGGCTACTTAAAGTTAAGTGGCCATTAGCTAAGTGACGATTTAAGTGAGGTTGGTGCAACCGGCCCTTAGTTACTTAACTTTTTTTGTTTTTTTTTCTGCGCACCGTGTTTAATTAGGTCAGTACCATGACCTGTGACCTGAAGCGGCCGGCTGGTGTCTCGATTATTAGCGTTGTTCGGGTAGCTGGTATCAATTGTCGGATTTTCGTTTGGGTAAACCGTAATTTGCGATCGTTAGGTCCGGTTTCGCGAAATATGCCAAAGACATCAATCGAAGCGCTACTGGAAGCTGCTGCATATCTTGATCGCTACGAAGGTGGTTAGAATCTTATGAAAGATTAAAAACATTGCCACGTAGTAGGCCTTGTTTTTGTCAGGGAGTCTCTACCAGGAGATAATCTTGTCTCAATAGTTTGCGCATATTGACTATGCAATACGTAGCTTTGTAAAGGTGTTGAGCATTGCAGTTGCAAAACGGACCTGTAGGACTACGCGGTATGTAAAAAAAGACAAGGATGATCGGCCTTGGACTTAAGGCCATTTTTTTGGCCTTGACCTTGGCATTGCGACTCTGGCCTTGTTTTGTGACCTTGCTGGTTGCAAGGCCAACGGTGGGAGCTAGTCTAGATTTGCACGTCTAACCCTATCCCTAACCATAACCATAACCCTATAATCTTACCCTAATCCTAACCCTGCTCACCCTAACCCTACTAACCATAACCTTAACTGTAACCCTGACGTGAAAATCTAGACTACGTTGTTATCCACTTCTTAGCTATAGTTTTTTTAAAATTAATTAAATGCTAACTGGTAGAAGAATAATGTTACTAGCTTCGTTGTAAGATATGATTGAATGACTTGGCTTTCGGACACTTAGGACCCATGACACTGGCATCAAGACATTTCGGCACTAGTGTACAAGTATCCATAAGACATTTAGCACTAGTGCTGAAATGTCCAGACAGCTTGGACCCAAGACACACTTTGGCAGCACTGAGATGTTTCGGCACCAGTGCACACACATTTCTACACTGTACCAGAGTGACCTTCAGCAGAATGCCACTGAGACAGACAGTGATTCAGAAATGTAGCATTGTTTTATGGTGTAGTATTATTAAACTTACTTAACTCAGTGACGAGTTGACAACTGATATATATTAGGCCTGTGGAACCCAATGGCTATCACCGATTAATTCACGATTAAAGCGAATAACTTCTCCATGACGATATTGAAATATTTAATCATTGATTAATATATGATATCCCTTTTGTGTGTACCTCTGTTTGTTTTGTTGCTATATACAACAACATTGTCCAAAGTAATTTTGAAACAGGCTGCGTTCCACGTTCCCTCTTGATACACCCATAACTCCATAACCCCCGTGCAGTCATTTGCCAGGTCCAAGTTCCAACCCTACTCATCATCCCAAGTGGCAGCTCGATTAGTTCAGCTGTTTTTGCACAACTGATGCTGCATTCTCTGAATACATTACATTGCACTGCACCATTTCCCACAAATTTGCCCCTTCTCATGGGACCTCCATCTAATACATTATCCTTTGGGCTCACTGAACCCACCATTTCAAATGGCATCTTGATTAAGTAGGCCATTTTTCCATAATACACACTTATTACCAATGGACAGACCAAAGGACGGATGGACTGAGAATGATGACAGAACTCGACCTGTAAGAATATAGGTTATTTAAGGTTCTTTCACACCGGATGTGGCTAACTGATGCGACAGCATGGCATCACTGCTGGCAGCGTGGGTTTTTGTGTTGAAAATCAGAAGAACTTCTTTGGTGAATGCTGAAAAACTGCTGCATCCTGTGCTAGTGACGTTGTAGACAACAACGCCACACTGTTGATTTGCTTGTTGAAAAATGACTAGTTAGCTAAAACATGTATTTCTTCATTTGTGTTAGAATTTCAGTTTTTTAAACTATCAGTTTGATTTTTACATTAATCAGTTACTTACAGTTATTAATGGAGAGCAGAAACCAACCTGGGCACTGTGCCATAGGAATCTGTAAACTTTTTGTCAATCTTTGGCTCCAGCAAAACCGTGCCATGCAGGTGAGGCATACAAAACTGCACTAAGATTAAGGAATGGCATGTTGCTTGACTACGTTTTGAATGTTTGTGTGCTAAATCTCCATGGTCCAGAACTTAATGAAGTAAACTGGTTTGCTGGTAGCAGTGCTGTGTCGTGCACTGATCAGTTACTGGAATACATTTGTTGTTTTTTGTTAGTATGTATTAAGTTGTCTGTGTTGGTTTGCCAATGAGTGGATGCATGTGTAGATGACGTGACTGAATGCACCTTGACACAACATGGTACCACAGTTGGAACTCCTAACTTCCATCAATGTGGTGAGTAGTACATGCTGTATTTCTGATATCTGGTGTACACAAGGTAAGTAAGTAAGTAAGTCAATTTGTAAAGAGTTTTTTAAGTGAGAGTTCTTAAAGGCACCTCTGATGAGTAGGTCTGTGCAAACAAAGCCGTCTTCAGTTCATGAACAAATGTCCACAACTAATGTCAACAGTATGTAAGCATCTCGGAAGATTGTTCCAAACAGTTAGTGCAGTAACGTAAAAACTGCGTGGATGAAAGTGTTTGCTCTCTGTGCGGGGCACAATGAGGTCTGCATAGTTAGTTGATCTCAGCCTCACATGACCCTCAACAGACGTGACAGGATGACACATGCTGTAGAAATGCACATGAGTATGGACACAGCTGAAATTCATTAGTGCAATCTTGTACTTGACGAGCTGAGTGACAGGTATCTAGTGCTTCATGTCATGAAGTACTGGTATGTTGCGCTTGTTGAGTTGATTGCCAGTGATTAGGCACATGGCGGCGTTTAGTACCAATTGCAGGTGCCAAACGATGACGACGTACACTGGAACTTCATACAAGACAACATTAATCCACCCTGCTCGTGACGAATGCATGGTCAAGTGTGTGTTGACGTGTCAAAATTGAGTGATCATCGCATTGAACGCAGCTGTCACAACTAGTAGAAACAGCTACAGGCCACGGTGTCATCATTAGCAGCAAGTCTAGTGTCTCGCCCAGATTATGAACATGGTCTAATGGGCTGATGTTGACACCATCAAAACAAAGATGGACATCACTGACCTTATCTAATTGTAGTGGTGAACTGCATTTTGTAAGCATTCAATTTCAGGCAGTTTGATGACATCTGCCATCGAACACGACAGAAGTTAGGCAGCAGAAGTCGGCTCATCTATGCAGAGCAGTTCCTGTAGAGTTGTGTATCGTCGGCATAAGAATGGACTGAGACATCATAACCTTATGTTACAGCTGAGATATCCGCCAGTTACAGTAGGAACAACAGAGGCCCTAGGACAGAACCCTGAGGAATGCCATAACATAGCTTTTATTGGCTCACGAGATGCAGAATGCCAATATGCATCATCTTTCCACAGTTCATCAAAAACAAAATCGGTCATTCTGTTGTGAAGATATTAATTTTTTTTTTTTAAGATGGCGGCCGTCCACGATCTTGGATTTGATTGGGGCTAATTTGAACCACCCACGAAGAGTAATATCACTATGCAAATGAAATAGTAGTTTAGGAAATATGGAAGTTTCAATATTTGGCGTGAATGGCTGGAAAACGCCTATTCATGCCCCAAAAATTGGGGTTTTGGGGCTCTTTGTCTTCATAAATGGGGTGCAACATGGACAAAACCCCAAAAGGTGTGAGACAGCATGGTTTGAGCCATCAAATATGAAAATCCATCGACTAGTCTGACCTGTAGGTGAGTTCCCAAAAATGGGTATAAATAAATAAAAATAATTTGTGTTATATTTCACCCATTTGCCCATAAGCCCACCATGGATGGATCTTCACCAAATTTGGTATTGGGGTAGTGGTCGCAGATGTAATGACCCTTGCAAAATTTTTGGGCAGTCAGTTAAGGGATGTCAATTCTGTATGGGGGGGGGTTGAAAATGGAGGGTTCCTATTGACTAAGCCATTGGCTGTTAAGACTCTGCTGACGCGACTGCACTGCGACTGATTATAATTGATTTGGAGCAAAGATCGTCAAAACTGGGTAAATCAGGAGAGCAGAAACCAACCTCGGTGCTGTGGCATAGAAATCTGTAAACTTTTTGTCAGTCAGTCTTTGTCTCTAGCAACACCCTATGGTACAATGCAGGAAGCATATAAAAGTGCATTGAGTTTATGGAATGGCATGTTGCTGCACCGTTTTTCAAATTTTGTGTGTTAAATCCCCATGGTCCAGAACTGAACATAGCAAAGTGCCATGCAAAGTCTCCTGTCTGTTACAGATGCCACTGATCACTGACTGCCGGCGTGGTTAATGACTGATTTATTTATTTAGCTGTCACAACCAAGAAGAAAGGCATTGCAACACAACCCATGTGCATTCAGTGACGTTAAGCAGTAAACCTTTTCTGACGAGTTGCTCAAAGGCATGCATTCTCCATGTCAGTTAAGACTGAAAGTTGGAATCATATGATTCACAGATCCAGCGTGAATGATGGCAAATGTTGATGTGTCATTTGTACACCTAATATGTCACATGCTGTTAGCATGTTTTTGATCTGTCCACTGGTGCTGTTTGTAGAAGTGGATCATGGGTATGCTTCAACACAACCAATACCCTATCAGCGTCCCAGGCAACGAACCAGGTCTAGAACTAAAGTCTATGGATCACTACACCGGTGTGTATTTTCTGAGCTTTAGAGTCATGTCTAATACTGAGACTTTAGTTTTGACTGGGATCACTTTTTTAGCACTAGCAATGTGCTGACCACCTTCACTCTTTGCCCTAGCATTTTAAGAGTTCGAATGGTCCACGAAAAAACGGATCGGACCCAGTACCCGATTTTATGTCCACAATTTCGACCGACCCAGAACCCGATCCGATTTACCAGTGCACTCACGCAGTCACCTGCAAACATCGTTTAGTTCACGAATTTTTTGCTAAATATACGCTGCAAATTGGTTACTTAACATATTGCACAACGGTAATTAAATGTTACTTGCATTTATTTGTCTTTTCTTTTGTTTTAATTCAATAAACTGAACACCTTTATGAAGTTTTATTTGTTTTGTTTATTCACCCAGTGACATCGTTTCCGGTCTGCCTAAATATCAAACAGACCAATGTAACATAACGTAATACAATCCACTATGGAGTGTCGAAGACGTAATCAATGCCTCCGTGACGGCGTGAATGAACGCTTGTTGGTGCTAGATCCATCAATTAGCCATCTGGCACGTGCTGTATCACATATGTGACGTAACGTTGCGTAACTTACCGTCGTTTGATGTATGTTTAAACACCACATGGGTATCTTAACTATAGACAATGCCATGTGATGTACACTGTGTCTCAAAAAAAACGACAGTGACGTTCTACGCTATAACTTCAATGCACATAAACCGATTTTAGTAATTTTTTGCAGATATATTGCCGAAGGAATATGCTATTAAATGGTAATTTGTTATCCCACCTCTCCTAACTAATGTCTCTGCACTACCTTGGGAATCATGAACCCCGAAATGGGTCTTTTTAGTCATGCTCAAAAATGGCACTGGTTTGGTTTGCTATATCTTCAACACTCATCGACCAATTTTGATAATATTTTGTATGCAATAAGGTCATACTATTAACTACAGTATGCAAATAATAATTATTTCTCGACTTGCCATTTTTGTGTAACACTAGTTCGTCAACAAGACCAATGCGGGCGTTACGTCATGTGCCACTGCCGGGACGACGGTCGACCATCCAGTAACCCATAGCGATTGCAACAACTTGTAGATGCTGCTGACATTTTAGCTTTTTCTGGGAAACTCTCTGACTAAATGCCTAGCATTGTAGCCTTTCAACTCAAACAAATTTTTAATCAGAATCTTATCTTCTTTAGTAAATGGCATGTTGACTAACAAACAGTGACGTTGAAAATGTGTCATTTCTGCCTTAGCAATTTCGTAGCCAATTAAGGACATAATACCAAACGGACATAATAAATTAAATAGGCGTATGATAGTGCAAGCTCCATAGCTATTTTCTGCCAAAAATTATTAAAATTGGTTGATGAATGTGCAAGATATAGCAAGCATCAGAATTATTTTCGGTATAAAGCATGACTGAAAAGACCAAATTTCTGGGTTCATGTTTCCCCAGGTAGTGCAGAGTCACTAGCAAGGGGAGGTGGGATAACAAATCACCATTTAATAGCGTACTCACTGAGCAACATCTCTGCAAAAAATTATCAAAATCGGTTAATGTGCGTTGAAGTTATAGTGTGCTACATCATTGTCGTTTTTTTTGAGACACGGTGTAGTGTTTGTTTACATACCAAACGTGCCGTGTTTTGTGTCCGATGCGACAAATTATGCAGTTAACTAAGTTATGATGATAAATGTGATCGACATTCAGATGGACTTTAACGTAATGTAAGTAAAAATACTGTTATATGCAATGAGACGAGAATTTATTTCACATAAACAATGGACAACAAATTGATGCCATTCACATGGGTTACCGTCAGACCGGGGCGATCTGCACCCGTCGATTATGTCTACTGGACATTCATCTAGACCGGATGCCAATCACATCCAGGATTTGACTCGGTTCTAACTCTAGCATTTTTGAAATGGACTAGACTATCATGAAGCCATTTTCAGCAGATTGCCTGTCTCTGCAAAATCAAATATGATTCAGCTACATCATATACAAATTTGATGAGTTTCCGTGCAGTAACGTCATAGATTATGATGTTAAAAGGAACGAATTTGCTTTAAAAAAGCCAATGTCATGATGTTAGTCATGATGATAGAGGTCATGCCATCGGGTGAAGGTTAGCAGAGTGCTTTGTGTTGAACTGTTGATTGGCATGGAAAGCTGTATGCTCTAAAATTACTTTGTTTCAGGATGTTGGTGTTTACTGCTATTTAAGGTAAAAAAAACTTCCCAGTTTACAACAAGTGTAAGAGTGAGTCATAGCTCTAAAACTGTAAAAATCAAAATAATTGCTAAATGATAATCACAAAAGAAATGCGCTGTAACATTTAAATCTGTCAGTCACCAGATTTAAATGTAAATCCCTGCGACGATAGGCAAAGTGATTCTAATTGATTTGATAGGACTATGTAAGTAGGTGTATCAGTGAGCACAGAAGCAGACTGAGAGTTCGGATAAATCATTATTCACCACAATGTTTGGCAAAGATGATCTGGTAACCTCTCACCCCCCACTCCTCCGCAAAAAAAATTTCCTTGGATTTTGGCAATTCCCATGACCCGGCTGGATTGGGGTTGTTAAGGATTGGAGGACTAATGTACGTCATCATGCAAAAATTGGCCAAACAGTTTTGGAAATCGTGATTTTTCCATTATCAAGACAGCCATTGTCTGCCATCTTGGATTTTCAAATTTTTGGTAGCAGTGACCATGGATGTAGGGTGAGTTGGTAATGGTGGGAGTGTTGGTTGTGAATCCATTGCAGTGAATCTATTGTATTGATGCTGGTGATTGTACAGGTACACACACAATGAACTGGAGAAGAGCAGGTATGTCAACTAATTTTGTGTATGCTGTTTTTTCACCGTGTGTGCCTTATTATTCATCAACACTATATGACTGTAGTCATGTTTCTTTTGTCAGTATTATTAATCAGTTTGTTTTCTGATGTTGATGGATAGTTACGTTATACACTGTTAACAGCAAGCAGTGTGTGTGTGTGTGTGTCAGTTTGTGAAATGGAAGTAACTAATAGACAGTCGAATGTTCCACAGACCGACAATGTATCTCTGTATTGTGAATCAACATGGTGGGCAGAACTTGCTACACACTTGCTGTATTTGGTGGCATTTTGGCTTTGTGCTAAAGTCAGTGAGTTACGCAACAGTTAGTATGCAGCTGTTAAGTCCTATCTCATCTGCGGATCAAAATATGTATCAGCCATCCGGCCTGACAGTATGCACACTGAGAAGCTGCGGAGAAAACGTGCACATCATGACAGCCTGCTGCTGCAGTGGAGATCAGATCACTGCTGTCTATACAAGTATATCTGCTAATGCCAATGGACTGCGTGGCGCTGCCTCACGCAAAATTGCCAATACCACACTACAGGCCAAGTGAAATCACCAGGCAGCAACGCTGCGAGCGATATTTAAAGCACATTGCTACACGATTATTATCACATACATACATGGTAAGGCCCAGACTCCACCTGGTCGATTTGTTGTCGACGTATTACACATGAAATCGAACAGATGGAGCTTGAGCCTTAGTGTATCGGAAGCGCCGTAGGTGAGAGATACAGCGGTCCGTCATCGACGACATTGTTGATCTCAGTTAATGGCATGCCGCCGTGGCGAAATTTTTCTAAGTCCACAGTTGCACGTGCAAAATGGGTCACGTCACGTGGGGGTGATTTGTCGTCATTTATTTGACAAGACTTGATATAATCTTTATATGTTCAAAATTAGACAGCTCTAGCTTCAGCCATTCCTGAGATACGAATGGGGCCCTCAAAATTAATAACGGGTCACGTGACATAACCACCCCCCTTTATTGACGTTTTTTTGTCCATAGGCTGGGACTAGCTACGGTCAACCTGTGTACCAAACAAGAAGTCTCTACGTTAACTCACTACGAAGATATGAAAGGCGATGAAAAATGCAAAAGTTAGGTGCAGACAGAGTGAGGGTGTGTGGGCGTGGACTGGCAGACTGCATGGCTGTTTGATGTTGTCAATCAATACGCCGATGGCACGGGACGGCTGAGTCAGTCACGTGAGCTGCTGGATGCTTCCGGTTAGGTCGCCTGTGTAATGGTGACTGACTGACCGGCGCCGCCGCTGGTAATCACCACGTCTGCCTGCCTGCCTGCCTGCCCAGCGACTGTCAGTTGGCAGAGCTCTCATTGATCTGTGAGCTTGCTGTCTGATGGTCGCTGTGCTACTGGCCCAGATAAACAGCCACGCTCACACTGGCCGACCAGCGCCCGCCCTGGTTTACTGCCAGTTCACTGATTGCTGCTGCCTGCTGGACCAATGTCACCTCACCACTGACCATTCAGTAGTCGTCATTATCTGACCGGAAGTCAGATATTCTGCAGATTTTATTGAAACAGCTGACATGGTTCAATCGATACAGCAGTTTAAACTTTAAAGTTAAATTTTTTTTTTAAATGAACAGCTGCGCATTGAATATTCACAAATAACAAATCAAACTTTGCCCAGCCTTTTGTCGGTAGTTTAGACGTTTCAGTGATGAATGTTAGTTGCTTATTGCTCAGTCAGTATTTAAACATAGTGTTTTGAATGTCCACTAACTGCAACAACACACAGTCGAATTTTGTTGCAAAATGATACAATTGCCTTATTCCTCATCATCAACAAAAGTCTTCTCGGCTCTGCAATGTTGTGACAGTGTTCCAGCATTGCACTATGCACCCCATACATGATAATCCGTTGGCATATCTACCTGGCGCGTTTTCTGTTATTTTTATGTCAGTCAAAGTTCTTGTTTTATTACTTGTTTACTTTGAAAAATGTATTTTAGTTCAAATAGTTGTAATTTTTACCGCGCGAGGCTATGCTAAGCGCGGTATATGCCGTCGTCGTGTGTCTGTGTGTGTGTCTGTGTGTCTGTCACACTCCGGTATTGTATCAAAACGGCTAAACGTAGGATCACGCAAACAACGCCGCACGATAGCCCCATGACTCTAGTTTTCTGACGCCAAAGATCATGGCGAAATTCGAACGGGATCACCCCCTACGGGGGCGACAAATGCAGGTGGGGTGGGTTAAAATTGGTCACTTTCGACGAAAAACGCGCTATAACTCGAAAACGGTACAAGATAGACGTATAGTTTCTATTAAAGTTGAATAGAAAGTCATATGCGCTCTATCAAATGGCGATGTTTCCGATGACCTTGGGTGACCCC
>Ga0209782_1002684_pt1 | contig 10026 bp, 3 predicted proteins | sample WorMetmaBAHAMAS1_FD_187390 | JGI IMG/M metagenome (GOLD analysis project Ga0209782, IMG submission 187390) | Marine gutless worms symbiont microbial communities from Max Planck institute for Marine Microbiology, Germany - Inanidrilus... | ecosystem: Host-associated > Annelida > Digestive system >...
GCTAGCCTTGATGGACATTTGAGCTTTTCTAGCAGCCCGCCACACTGACATTGATCGCATTTTCTTTTTGTTGCATATCTATTGTTTTATGGCAAATAAATTTCTTTTTTTTCTCTCTCTCTCTCTTAAAGCCATGTTGAACACACTAACGGTAGGCACTAACCGGACGGCGATGGCTCGCGACTCAAGAGATCGCGAGTTTGACTCCCAGCCGTTTCATTGCTCGATAGCGCCCTTCGCCAAATTGTTCACGCACGTGTCTCCGTCGCCAAGCAGCATAATCTAGCACCAGTCACGGGTCAGCGATGTTCTGGGCTGGGAAGGTAACCGTAGGTCTGGCGTCGCACTGACTTACCTACGAGCTCAAAGCCTAAGTGAGGGAGACGAGCACCCGACGAACGCTCTTCGTGGGATATGGGCAGCATTTTCCTTTCTACTTTACTGTATAATGCTATACAGAGTTTTGTAAGAGGGTCTCATAATACGGCTACTGACAAAACAAAACCGAACTCGTTCTACAGCAGCAGTAACTATGTGATCCCATATGGCACGAAGGCTCTCGTAGCGGTGTGGGTGCTTCTAGCACAAACTGCTATATGCTTCCTTTACCTTTCTTTATCTTTGATCGAGTCTAATGCATGCTCTGGATAGACCGCTATTAGACCCCAAGACAGTATGTGGATTGGAAGAATGCGTTAATTCAGCGTAACTGATAAATGGTTCAAGTTCATCACAGTTTGTACTGCAGTAGCAAGGAGTTCAAGCCAAGAGTCGTTATCCGCGGAATCGCAAAATGCTACCCGTCCTCCCATAGCCTTGAAACTGCCGAATGGATTTCGATAAAACTTAAACATATTATGTAAATGCAGTCTGTGGATAGAAATCCAGCTGGCGCTGTGACTCAGTGACAACGTGGGTGGCGTGGGCGACCATCACGTGACTGTTTTCGTTAAATAATCAACCATCTTATACTTCCACTTACTCCGCCGCCATGCACACCCGTACACCGACATTGACGATTAGTACGTAGTCGTAAGTTTACCTGTGATGACAACTTCAAGACAAGTAACGTTCTTACCGCGCGAGGCTATGCTAAGCGCGGTATATGCCGTCGTCGTATGTCTGTCTGTGTGTGTGTGTGTCTGTCTGTCTGTCGGTCACACTCCGGTACTGTATCAAAACGGCTAAACGTAGGATCACGCAAATAACGCCGCACGATAGCCCCATGACTCTAGTTTTCTGCTGCCAAAGATCATGGCGAAATTCGGACGACGCGCTAAAAATCGAAAACGGTACAAGATAGACGCATAGTTTCTACTAAAGTCGAATAGGAAGTCATATGCGCTCTATCAAATGGCGATGTTTCCGATGACCTTGGGTGACCCGTAACACCCCAAACCTCCTCAATTTTTGCATTTTTCGTCGCCTTTCATTTCTTCGTAGTGAGTAAATATAGAGACTTCATATTTGGTGTACAGGTTGACCGTAGCTAGTCCCAGCCGACGGACGACAAATCGTCCCTGAAAGGGGCGTGGTTACATCACGTGGCACGTTTTAAATTTTGGGTGCCCCATCCATATCTCAGGAATGGCTGAAGCTACAGCTCTCAAATCTTCTACAAAGGGAGACTATATTAAGTCTTGCCAATAAAATAACAAATTACCCCTAAAAGGGGCGTGGTTTTGCTCACGTGACCCATTTTTGTATGCACAACTGTGGACTTAGAAAAAATCTCCACGGCAGTCGGTGATTTGCAATCAACCGTGCCCTCGTCGACGGACTACTGATTATCACACCTTTGACGGTCGACGATAGTGCTGTCATACACTGAGGCCTAAGCTCCATCGGTTCGATTTGTCACTGTTTGTTGCAAACTTGCTTGTATAACATATAGACAACAAATCGACCAAGTGGAGTTTGAGCATTATCGTTCAAATATTTGGTAATAACAAACATTTCTCGGTCTGCCTAACGATTTGCTATCAACCTACGCTCGTTGCCTGGTAATTATACTTGGTGGGCAGTGCAATATGGTCGATTTTTACCGCGCGACGCTATGCTGAGCGCGGTACATGACGTGTGTCTGTTCGTCCGTCTGTCTGCGTGTGCGTGTCTGTCACATGCACTCCGGTATTGTATAAAAACGGCTAAACGTAGGATCACGCAAATAATGCCACACGATCGGCCCGGGACTCTATTTTCTATACCGAAAATCGCGTCGCGTGGTCCCTCTGCCATAGCAGAGCTTGTTGTCAGATCAGGCAAGTGGTATGGCACTGATGCCGGCGAAACGGTATGCCCCACTGGTGGTTGGTCATTTCCGTCCTTCCCGATTCTGACGATCAGTATGTCATAATCACGTGTTTCCGTGCAAAGGCGTGTCTATTGAGGGGTTGGTTGTTGATGCCCATTTATCGGCCACTGTCTTAAAATCTCCAAAAAGGTCATGAATAAACATTTTCAAGCTAATCCAATAATTCCAGAATCACAGATCGCATCTTCACTGAAGTTGGTGAGCAGTGTCCAGTGTGACCTACGGCGACTTCAAGATGGAGAAAATCCACCGTCTTTGTCAATTTTTCAAGATGGCGGCCGTCCGCCATCTTGGATTTGTTGGAAGCGTATTTGAGCAACCCACGTAATATAATAGCGGACAAAGAAAGACGGGAGAGGCGAGGAGCGCGACACGTCCTTCTCGATTTTTTACCATCAATACGTCAAAATGACGTGTTTCTGTGAAAGAGGACGTGCTTTCTGCGTGTTCGACTTCCAGCATAAAGTTTTCTTTCGTTATTGTTTTGCGGTAACCATATATGGCTCTAAAACGCGCCGTTTTGAGCTAGAAACTTGGGACAGATATGACAGAGAGACAGACAGACAGACGAACATTGTCTTCACTTAACGCCCCCGCTTTAGCGGCTGTGGCAGTGTCAAGTGCACAGTTCGTGTAAGATTACGGGAAGTCGCACGAAAGAAGTATGCCATGAACATCTGCGTGCGGTGGTCGTGTTTACGTAATCTGGATGGACTCAAGCGCGATGTGTGATAGCACCCAAGGGCTAATGAGCGCAGCGGCACCGAGAGACGCCAATCAAGTCACGACTTCTTGCGCTACACTGTAAAAATATCCGTATATCCACAGATATTTCGCGGCGAGTTTTCCATATTTTAACGGAACCGTATACGTTTGTATCCGTAGATCGACGGAATAACGAAGCCTGGACCCAATCGTTATTCCGTCGATTTACAGATACAAGCGTATACGGAACCGGTTCCGTTAAAATATGGAAAACTCGCCGCAAAATATCTTTGGATATACGGATATTTTTCATAGTTTAATCTCGCGTTGGTGTCGCTATTTCTGTGAGGCGCGTGTAAACAACATCGAACGACTAAAACGGGCTAATTAACAGCGGAACTATAATTGTTGGATAAACACGATTTGCTTAGTTTTTGTATCTCGAAATATATTCGGAGAAGTGATAAAGGAGAGCGCAAATAGTTTTGAGAATCGCTAAACCGATTCATCGAAAAATTTATGTATCACTGGAAGAACCTTCTGGTTAGCATTCGACATACCGTATGCCGTGTTTTGATGGCCGAGGTCCTAAATTTATTAGCTTGGTTCATAGTCATATACTTTGTGTATTTTTAGTATTCCATTGTATTGTATGCATGTGCGTATGCCATATGTTTTAATTAAAGAACTTACTTACTTACTTACTTACTAACAGTTGCAGAAACCACAGATTGCGCTGGCTTGGCGTAGCATTAGCGTCGTTCGCCGCTTGAACGAAGTTATTCTACCTTGAGCCCGGTTCATAACCACACAAAGGTACACATATAAGAAACGTCATCTCTGGGGTTACTGCACTGAAGTTCACCAAATTTTTACACGACGTAGCTGCATCATCGCTGGTGTTACTGCCCTTATGTACAGTAGATGGCGCTACTGCATTCCGTTTCAAAACGCCAATGCAATGACTAGAAGCGGTCAAATTGGACGTTTGCAAAAAGTGCCCCAAATTAATTGGTTACTATAGCAATGTCCCCTGAGCGATCACAAAGCGAACGTCAGATTAATTATCCCCACCCATATGTTTATCAAAGCTAAATAGTTGGTCGAGATCAGTTGAGCGTGTTCTAAGATAATCGGCCGAATATGCCCATTTTGCAATTTTTTTTCACAAAAGTACAAAAATAAGCAAACATTTCGCTGGAGTTACTGCACCAAACATCACCGAATTAGTATGCGATATAGCCACATCCATTGCGCTTCTAAGCTGCTTATTGGCGTTCCGATCTTCCAATACGTTTCGGTGTGGCAGCGAAACAAAAAAAAATTCTGCAAAAAACGCCAATTTTGCGACTTTAACGGCTGATAAGTGATCGCCAAATGAATGCAGGATTTAACAAGTCCTAACATATCTCTACCGACCCTGACATTTTGGTAAAGATCTGTTCATTAGTTGACCTGCCTCCGTGGCTCAGTGGGCTAACACTCTCGGAGCTGCAGTGCAGTGAGCCTGGCTGGCTAGTTCGGCAGGCGTGGGTTCGTCTCCCGCTGCTGCCGGCATGTCGAGTCAGGTTTCTGCATAATGTGAGATTAAATTCTCTGGCATGTACAGAGGGTTCGCCTGTGTCCTCTTTCAAATGTGACAGGCCATCACACCCGGATCGGGGGCGTCTGGTGTGTGGTGAGAGCCGCCGGTGTGGATAACAGATGGTAGGGGCCAGTGGTCTTATAGGAAGACCGCATATTGGCACCCTGCTAGAGAAACCCGCCGGCTAAGCTGGGCTCTATAAATATACAGAACAAGCCCCAGGGTTAGAGGGGAATAGCGCACTGTGCCAGGCTTATGCTTCACCAGCCTAGGCCTCATAGGCCTCAGCGCTGGCAGTAGGCTGAAGGCACGTCGAAAGTCTGCCAACGGCCTACCGCCACCCCTGAGGAACGAACGAACGAACGAAGTGTTCACTAGTTTCTGAGATCGATTTGCTCCGAAAAATATGAAAAATATAAAAAAATATATAGCCCTTCCGGCAACTTTGCCGAGCGGGCTAAAAAATAAAAAAATTATGAAAAAACATTGGCAAAATATATATCCCACCAGGCAGGCATGCTGGGCAGGCAAAATGTTGCTGAGAGAGCACGCTATCGAACGGTTGTTTTTCATTCCACCTCTCCTAACTAATGTCTCTACACTACCTGGGGAAACATGAACCCGAAAATGGTCTGTTCAGTACCGTGTCTCGAAAATGACGGTGCTTCAGCTTACTATATCTTCGAAATTCATCAACCAATTTTAATAACGTTGTGTGGACATTAAGATCATATTATTAAGTACAGTGTGCAAGTATTATTTCTCGCCAAGCCTTTTTGTGTAATACCAGTTCGTAAACAAGACCAATGGTATCAGCAGTGCGGGCGCTGCGTCGTCCTCTGCTGCTGGGACGACAGTCGACCGACCCAGTAACCCGTAGCTTTTGCAACAACTTGTAGATACTGCCTGCGTTACACCTGCCAGGAAACTTTTTTAGCATTGTCGTATTCTAACGTGAACAAATTTTTAACCAGGGTCTTATCTTCTTTGGTAATTGACATGCTGGCAAACAACCGGTGATGTCAAAAAATTGGTCATTTTCGCCTTCGTAAACTTGCAGCAACTTAAGGGAGTAAAGGCAAATGAACACGAGAAATTAAATAGGCTTATGATGCGAATAATCATTAAAATTGGTTCATAATAGTCGAAGATATAGCAAGCTAAAGCAGTGACTTTTTTTCAGACGGTATGACTGAAGGGCTGGGATTCATACTTCCGCAGGTAATGCAGAGACATTAATTAGGAAAAGTGAAATATCGAATCATCGTTCGATAGCATATTTTTAAACTATCTCTGCCAAAAATTAACAAAATCGGTTCGTGTGAGATAAAGTTACAGTGTGATACATCAGTGTCGTTTTTTGAGACACAGTGTGTACATGCGTATATATAATTTGGGCACAGGGATTGAATTGCCGTGGTATTAGGGGTTCAATCCCCAGTTGGTGTCACGATGCCCCAGTTTGTGTTTTGTAATGCACCTGGGGATTGACAGGAACCTTTTGTACTCTTAGATTAAGTTCTAGGTTCTAAAATGCAAGAGAACCTTTCAGCGACCAGAGGTCTTTCCCGGACCTAGCTGCTGGGGAGCTGCGCCCTCCTCAAGACCCCACCGTACCCCCGCTCTCGCCCTTTCAGGCCTCGCCGCTGACTCACCAGTTCATTTGCCACATCGTTTTGGCATTTGATTGGCGCGAGGCGAGTGTTCAGCGTAGGACACGGCGATAACGCGCAGCAGGTGCGCGCTGCGACGACGCCAGCTAATTAGTGTGTTACACTGCGCCGCATCAGTTGTTGCTCTCAGTAGCTCGGAGACCTCTGCTGCTGCAACCTCATCGCCATCGCTCGCTCGCCGTCGTTGTACTTTCGCTCGCTCGTCTATAGCAGCTGAGCGCCTACCGGGAAATATCGACTGGATGCGACTGCGCTAGACAAGTAAGTTGGCGCTTCTCGATGTTATTTACGGGGGGTGAGGGGGAAGAAAGAGGGCCTGATGTCCCCAATATTTTCCCGGCGCGTTAAAATTTTCGCTACCAATCACCAGTCTGATGGCATTATGTGCCATAAAATTCATTGAAATTCATTCAGTTACATCTGTTTTCTGGCCTACGATTTTCCTTAAAATCATTTACCGAACCCCACTGCGGCAGGTTGCGACACTTCTCTAGATATCCTAGTCGGCTGAAGAGGGGGATATCCCCTACTGGAAACCCCTTCTCCATTTCTTACCTCAATTAACGCCCTTGGAGTTTCGGCTCGGGGCCTTCGGCACCTCGACCAGTAGTCCCTGCAGCCCCAATAATTGGATTGAAATTACGTCCCTGGAATGGCTCAAACCGATATACTGGAGATCTCTGGAGGTGTACTGTCAGCCGTGGACATAACGATGCGACGGCCATCACCGGCTGAGCGACCATGCTGATAATCATGATTTGGTATTTACCACTAAAATCTGTGGCAAAGCCTAGTGTGTAGCCCGCCCGGCCTGCAGTCTCGCCCAATAGCGAATAGTAGTAAAACAAACCTGACTACTGATCGCCGCAGTGCCTAGCAGTGCCGCCCCTTAGCGAGCATAGGTAAACTAACCCGAGTGGTAATGACGCTTGTTGTATAGATTTAAGCCTCGTAAACTCCTGGGTTACTACACAGAAGCTAACCACCAGATTTCTACCAGATGTAGATTTAATCATTGCCATTTAATTTTCTGAAATCGGCGTTGGGATCTTCCAATCCGTTTTGGAACGCCAGTGCTATGAATGATGGTCGGGTACGCATATTTCGCCGATTTGGCCCCGAAATTGGTTGCCATAGCAACGTACGTTGAGCGATCAGAAAAAAAGTCAGATCACTGCACCCATATATCTACCAGACCTAAACATTTAGTGCAGATCGATCGGGTACACTGCTGAGGTAAACGGTATCCATGCAGATGACCATAAAAATACAGAAAAGCCCGAGCGGGCTATACAATGTACTTAATGGGAAATGTCAATATTATGCAATGTAATTTTGGACTGCAGTATAGGCCTATATCAGTTAAAACATGGACACTTTGTTACATTAGATTGTTGTCCTTCAGTAGTCATCTTTCAACAATAATAACCTTCATGCAGAATCAATAACGCGTGCATCAGTAGTCAGGGAAGTATCACTATATTACTTATATTACAGTAAAACTTTTGTAGAAAAATCGCATAGGAATGCAGCATGAGACAACTAACCGGATACGATTTATGTAGTAAGTGGAGTGAAAACACCATTTGCATTAATATGATTAGTCTCATTATTAGCCTCTGGACCTAAGTAAATTATTTGTGCAGTAAAGAAAGCGATTAAAACTATTCGATGACAGAATAAACGCAAACATAGTGATACAAAAGACTGTTAAATACAGATGTATGTTAGTCTATAAACGTATAGGCATTTTTATGCCGTAAAATTTGCCCCTAACGTAACACAGTATATCCGTTTATTAAACTGTCAGAACGCAGTTGCTAATGAACAATGAAATACAAAAGTGTTAGCATACAAAATAATGTCTACATAATTTATTCGGCTAAATAGCAAAATATTGTCGAAAACAAATTAACTAAAGGCAAACAGTAATTGTGTACTAATAAATGAAAATGAAATCTATAGTTCATCATTCACTGTACCAAAAGCGAGAAAAACAGGCTGTTGTTATTTATTGTGAATTATGACTCAACGGTGGTTAAACGTTTCCAGTGTTACATTTCGCAGATAGACTGTCGTCAGCTTGACACGAAACCGTCATAATTATGGTCATGAATTATGTATGTTTGATATATAGTTAAGTTGTGCCATAGTTACGTTTAGATAATTTATCTTCCGAATTAATTGTATATTATATGCATTTTTGTTGTGTTTCTACCATTCGTGGTGAATAAAGATAACCATCAACGTCATATTTTAGTTGGTCGCTCTTGGACGGCGCGAAAAACCGCACTGAAACTGTAACAGTTGTCTCACCTTTCATGCCACAACCTATCGCCCGCTTCTGACAGTCCAATTACCTTGCTACCGAACTACAGTATATAAGCCTCACGCTGCATGATCATCGGTCATATGCAGCCGTTGAAATCTCACTGAAAAAAATGATAGCAGTTTCTTGCAAGCGGCAACGCAGAAAAGGCTCTCTGTAGTGAGTTTCTCTGGCAACGCGGACGAACATACGACAAGGGGGTCAGTCATTAGCTACTGCAGTGGCGGCGTCGTGGGGATGTGATCACAGCGAGCGATAAAAGAAATACTACTAATAATAATAACAGCGTTGTTGACCGTCGACGACACGCCTCGTAGGGAGTTGTAAAATGGCTTATCATTCCTGCGGACAACTGCACGCGTGCGGTCTTGGACAGCCAGTCGCCTCGTCTCATGTGCGGGGTCGTCGCTACCATCTGACGACGTGCGAACTGCGTGATGTTGTTATTACTTGCTAATTTCACCGCGTGGATCGGCGTCGTCGTCGTCGTAGTCATCAATCGTCACCGTCGTCACCATCATTGTCGGCGAAACGTCGCCACGTGATGCAAAAGCAAGACGACTGCTCCTTTGTCGGCCGCGTGACATTAGGGCCCTACAACTCTACATGTACAGCAGCTAGCCTATTTGTTACCGACAGCACGGGAGGTGGTACAATTGCCTCCGTCCGTCTGCCTGTTTCCACTCTAACTTTTAAATCGAATGACTTTTGATCCTGACCTTTCGCATGTGCGTGGGTCATAGGATTGAAGGTCAAGATCAGAGGTCAAGGTTAGGGTTTCAGTTCAAAACGTGGTCGGTGGGACATCGATCCTCGGTAGAGGACAGTTTTCTAGTATCAACTGCAACGTTGAATAATACAGATTTTTTAGCCCACATCGCCAGCACTGCAAGCAGTGCTAGATGCGGGCTACAGCAAGAGTGGGTGACCATGATGAAAACAGTTTCCGATAACACGTTACGAGCTGTTATCAAGTTAACAGCTCGTAACGTGTTATCGGAAACTGTTTTCATCATGGTCACCCACTCTTGCTGTAGCCCGTATCTAGAATCATGTAGGCTAAAATGTGGGCTAAAAAATCTGTATTATTCAACGTTGCAGTATGTCGCGGTTTTCGGCCGACATCTACTCGTCGCTTACGTGGGTGGACTGAAAATGCAGGACCATCGAAATTACGGGACGTGAAAGTGCACAACGTAAAATTGCAAGACGCGAAAATGTTAGAAACCCGTCCAATACAATATTCGTTTATTTTGAGTTGACAAAACGCGGCTCAACACGAGAGACACAATATAAAAATGTAGAATAGAATACATACATATAGAAAATTGTCAATCAATACAAGTCTTTATACAACATGCGCTGAACGAAATTACTATCATAAAGTTTGTTGATTTTTGGAGTGAGTTGCCTATTATGG
>Ga0209782_1002685_pt1 | contig 10023 bp, 11 predicted proteins | sample WorMetmaBAHAMAS1_FD_187390 | JGI IMG/M metagenome (GOLD analysis project Ga0209782, IMG submission 187390) | Marine gutless worms symbiont microbial communities from Max Planck institute for Marine Microbiology, Germany - Inanidrilus... | ecosystem: Host-associated > Annelida > Digestive system...
CCGACTTTTGTCCTTGACGCGCGCTTTTCCTTGCGTCTTGCGAGGATGTCCGTTGGGGATGCGCGCGTTTACACGTGTACGTGTACTGTGCATGATAAGCTATCGTGTACACGTTTACGAAATTACACGATGGGCGCATCCCTAACGGACAAGTCGGTGTCGGTGTCGCTCCTGTGGAATTTAACCAATATCAAACTAGCACTGTACCTACCAACTGTTCGTAACATACCCACGAGCCGTTCTGAGAACTAACGTCGTCTAAATAAATAATGCGATTTGTCTAAGTAAAATTTATGTCCGGTAGGTACTAGGCCTATCAAATAGCTCCCGGACTAACAACGTTAATTCGGGAAGATGACCTAATAAACACCAGATACAAGACCGGGCAAATTGGCTGGCTAAGACTCTAACGAAGGCAATGAAGGACTGCAACAGAACTAGCTGCAACACATAGTTCGACAGAGGTACGTCACTACCGTTTGCGAGCGCAATGCCGCCTACCGCTCGCTTATGCCGTGGTTTCATGTGCAATTTACTGCATGCAATTTTTGCATGCAAGATATGCAACACGCTGCAAAAACTGCAGGCTTTTCAAAACGTTGGGAAGCCTACAATTGCAGCGTGTTGCATGCAAAAAAGTGCATGCAATAAATTGCACATAAAACCACGGCATCAGATATCGGATGCAGCACGGCTAATGGGTGATTATGTCAACATTATCATGACTGTCTACTCTTATTTTATTTAGTTAAGTTAGTTAAATTGTTTTTCTGTTTGTTTTCACTGCTACCGGTGTATTTTCATACTGGTGAATAAAGATTAAGAATGGGGGACCACTGCCCAGCCTATCGTGGTTATATAGTGCAATCAATCAATTTATGACAGGATAGGTCGGCGTCTTGGCTACTTGCGTGTTGAAGCCGACCCCGGATCGTACTCGTAGACTCGCAGTATCATCTGATTTCGAATTCTACTGAAGACCATGCAGTGCAGTGTGAAAATTGAGAGTTTTGCACTTCGGGCCTCGGCATCATCCAACGGCTCGCATGTCGCGCTATGTCAGCGCCTGCTGAGCTTCTTGTTGTGTGTGATATGTGACTTATAGCGACTTGTATTTCGGAATCCTTTTGGGGCGCAGTGTACCGTGTACACATGCATCGTATACTGTTCGCGGAAAATATTCGATTAGCTTAAATCAGAAGCGGATTTATATTAGCAGGTAGGTCAGCTGTGTTCATCCACTCACCTTGTGTGATGCCGCTGGTCCTTTGTACGGCGGATTACGCAAAAGATTAACTTTCCCATAAAACTAGGACACGTTGTGCGCTTTTAGAAATATGTAGGTCTGGTCTAGAGATTTGATTAGCCGCCGCCGCCATGACTCGTCGCTTATGGTCCTCAGCACGCGCCGCATCAGTATAGAGGCAGGGGCGTCGCCATAGGGTGGACTGGGCTGATCGTGCGTGTCCATCCCACTTTTCTTAGAGGGTGTTCCTGAGATCGATGCAGTTCCGCTGAGTTTAATGGTCGTTGTGGAAGGGTAACCGTAATCAATAAGGAATGAAGCTTAGGTCTACTGTTTAGAGTGTCTATATCCATTCCAAAGTGGTCGTCTGCAGATTTGTCGTAATTTTGGGTTTATCTACAGCGCTCTGCACGGACTCAGTAGGCATATCTGTCAACCAGTTCGATAGTAAGTAAGTAAATAACTAAGTAAGTAAGAATGTTTCTACATGGCGCAAAAAAGCAACAGTCACTATGCGCCGCAGGCCTACACAAACCAAAATGTCTTCAAGGGTCTCTTAAACTGTACTTAGGAGAGATGTATCTATCACGTAATGTGACAGGCAGAGAGTTCCAGAGACACGGTCCTGCGACAGAAAAACTCCTGTCTCGGAGGCGCGTTCATGTTCTTCTTAATTGTTTAACAGTGATCGGCGGCCAATGACGTGAACAGTAACAGCACGAACACACCCGAACTGTAGGCTGTTGAATCAAGGCAATCTCCACACCAGCCGGCGTGCAAAATGCACCAAAATCACGTCGCCATTTCAACCGGAAAATTCCCCAAGCCCAAACTGGGGAGGGGACATCCCTCATGCCCATACCCTATACCCAGTATCGTCCACCCCACTTTGGTGGACCTGGCGACGTCCCAGAGTAGCGGGAACGCCGATGAAGCGTTGAGGTGGCAGCACGCAGGGCAACGACGACGTACGCATGCACTCCACATCTAATTCCATTCCATTCGAACCGCGCTGGCTCTTTGCCCCGTTAACAGCGGTCGCTTTTCCTCTCTTCCAATCGTTCGTTCGGCCTCGTATTCTGCGCACTGGTTCGATCCCCCGCTGTTATATGTCGACATCCCAGGGGCGTCCAACCCCCAACTGTGGGTGGGAGATCAACCCTACACATCCGACACAGTGAAGCACACACTTCACTTTTTGCGCAACTATCTGACGATCCAAGCGCAAGAAATTAGTTAAAATGACCAATCGGTCACCCCCCACTTTTAAAAAAGTCGGCAGACGCCATTCTGATGTGTCGAACAGCAACGGTAAATAATATTACGACTGCCGGGTTTTTCGGTTTATCTGTCTGTTTTCAACATTATTATGCCCCCCTCTGGCCTATAGTAAAGGGCATTAAGCAATACTGCGTTCCGTCAATCCGTCCGTCTGTGTGTCTGTCTGTTTCATGTCCCTGTAGCACAAAAAAGGATGGATGCAATTTCCTGCTGTGTCTCATTGCTTTATAGTGTTTTAGCGCGACATGCATATATCGCATGTCGTGCTTATGCTACGAACATGACGTCCGTCCGTCTGTCTGTAACGACTGATGGATCGTGATCACATATGCAACAAAAAGTGGAGATGGGACATGACAGGATAGGTCGGTTGTCTTGGTTACCTGCATGTCGAATACGAGCCGGATCGTTTAGTATCGTGTTATCCCGAAGACCAGTGGGGCATGGAGTTGTGCACTTCGGCGGCAATAATCATGGCGTCCAACCGCTCGCATGTCGCGCTATCTCAGCATCTGCTGAGCTTCTCATTTCTCTTCTGTCGTATAGACAACTACAGCATACGGCTTCATTATATCCGGCCGGGGAGTAGACAGATTCGACTGTGGACGACTGAACGGAGATTGTGACTGGCTTCTGCGGCAGTTGGTCAATCAATCAATCAATCCACGCAGTTCATCATTGCAATGTCCAGATAGTTTCGACGATACGGAAGTCGCACGATCGTTCGCTTGTTACTGCTCACGACGACGAACTCATTTATTGATATTATCACTGTCAGCTACCATGCACTGCGTCGTAGCAGCCAGCCATATACCTACAGCGTGCACGTCAATTGTGTCCAGCAACCTTTGCCAGTTTAGGAGTGAGGCCAGCTGTCATGGGTTTTATAGCGGGGGTTAATGGATGGGATCTGGCGAGGGACACCTATAGCCCCTCTGAGCCCTCGATTTATAACAAATCACCACTGGGATTTTGCCTCCAGACATTTTTTCCGGACACACAGATAATACAGGTACTCATCGCGATACTTCGTGTTCAAATTTGCCAGCTGCTGCCAAGAGCTTAGTACTTGCCAGACTGAATGTATTCGGGGGAGCGGTAAGGGGTACCCCAAAAGCTCTCATCGGTTTTGCACAAATCTTACGGCCGGGTTTGTGGGCAATTCCCCAATCCCCCGTGTCTTCGCAGTTTTCAGTCAATCTGATCGACGGTTCTGATGGAAGAAATAAAGATGGTACTGTCATAATACATGTAACTGTACACTGTCATTTTACAGATCAATTACAGCTGCGCTCTAGTCCGCAGCTTGCGCCAACGGCGTGGCTGTCGCGGTCGCTATGTGCATACATGGAGTTGGAAGGATGAGCAGCTGCAGCAGCAAGCTTGGCGGACTTTAGTCTGCCGTCACTACAAAACTATGCATGCTCTCTTGGACGCATCAGTCTGTAGGCCTAAAGTCTAGCAAGCGCGTGTTGGGCCGGGCAGTGGGCAGTGCAGCAGCAAGCGGCTAGCTGCCTCCAGCGTTATTATTGTACTCTTAAGTATATAGATTTAGCTATCGTATGAGGACTCTGTCAGCTGACTGTATGTCTGGACACTAGCTTTCCAACAACACGACTTTGCCACTGCATAGCAGGGATACGAAATATTGCAATCAACGTGTCTATGTGTATGTCTGTTCGCAAGCATATCTCATAAACCAGACAACCAAACTTCATCAAATTTTCAAAGCAAGTTGCCTGTGGACATGGCTCTGTCCTCTTCTGGCGGCGTTGCGATAAGTCATGTACTTCCGGTTTTGTGGATGACTTCATGTAGTTGAATATAATGCCCATGTATACAGGCGATGCAACACGGCGCATACTCGAAGTGACTCGCCGGGAGGTTGGCATGGTGATTGTTATAAATCAAACGCTCGGTACAAGAAAATGCTGAAAAAGTGTGTCGGAACTGGCGGTCCTACCTGTGCGGAAGTTGATGACGAGGTCGGTGAGAAAGAAGGCATCCGAGACGCAGTTGAAGACGATCCAGTGATTGCTGAGGTCGTCGTTGAAGAAGGAGATGGCGATCGGCAGAACGACGAGGTTCGCCACCAGAAGAACCAACATGAACACGTCCCAGTAGAACCTCGATTTACACAGCAGTCCAACGTCAATTCTATTCAGTTCTACACTAATTTAATGGTTTTGGATTATCTAGATAAAAAGACTATAGCATACTGAAAGCAGGGGCCTAGCCACCACGGGGAACACGGGGTCGCGTCCCCCAGTGCCCTCCCATATGTCCCGTAGTCAACTCTGTGGATGTTTGTGCCCCCGACTCCCCGTGAGACTATTTTGGCGCCCTCTGCACAGTCTACAGCGTGATTCGACTGAATAGCAGCAACAGCAGCACCATTCCATTCACAGATAGACCCCCACGTTGAACTTAGATACGGCGCGGCGCCCTTATTTGCTCTCAATGGCGCCCCACGTTTCCTCCAAAGCAGACAACGTGGCTATGCCCTGACAGCAAGGGTGACTTAGGACGACCAACATCAATGACAATCTCTGAAGTGGTGAAAAAGACATTGTATATGTTCGCCTGAGGCAGTTCGACCGTCTGTACGGTCGAATATCCTGTGCCTTCTTAGTAACTAGTGATCATACGGATATTTTAATCAACTGATTGAATTTTATTCGAATGACGCGACACAACATCGAGACTGCATCGTGACCACATTACTATGACGTCATTGCACACTATGGACAGTCATATTGTGTGACAAACTAGTGCCTGTCAGCTAAAACCACACAGAGGCAAAACACTCGTCAAGAGATTACAGACGAATCACGACGGATGGAAAAAAGGTACAGGTTCACGCCAGATTTAGCTTGCACTATTCATCGATATTCGACGTCGGTCTCTGGCACTCTGGCATTAGGCGACACTTTGACTTCTGACTTACAAAGACGAGTAACTAATTAACAACATTAATGGAGGCGACCTTAGCACAGCAGCAGCAGCAGCAGCAGTATTCACTCGTCGACAGATGGAATTAAAGTAACGAACGTCAGCTACATACGCACTAATAACTACTTACTTACTTACTTACTTACTTACTTACTTAAAAGCTGTCTAGGCTAATGCTGAGAAAACAATGGTATCCATTTAGGATATCACATGGAGTAGCCTACGGTAGACCTGATAAGCCAGTTTTTTTTTAAATTTACAATAAAAGACTGGAAATACACAGTGCATTCTACGTGTATTTCTGACCAAATAAAGATGCGATGAGATGAGAGTAAGTAATTCGTGCTCGTGTCAGGCGTTTGCACGAGTGCGTATGACCTTTAATGACCTTGTCACGCTCTGTGCGATGTCGCGAATCGATTGAACGAAGACATTTTGAGGCAAGCAAGAGAGAGAGAGATAGAGAGAGAGAGAGATGAGAGAGCGTGGGCGCGTGAGCCGGCGACGAACAGAGAAACGGCATTACGACGACATCGCGTCGACAATGACACTCGCAGAAGCGACCACCGATCGTCGTCCACTGCTTGTCTATTACACGCTTACACCCGTACACACACTCTGGGTATATAATGACGAGATCCGTTGGTAGCAAAATGCATAGCAAACATGCAGTTGACTTATGCCAGCAGGGGCGGTTCTAAAATGGGTCAGGGGGCACGGCCTCCCAGTCAGAGCCTCAGAGGTCTGCCCCCACTGCTTCCCCCAAATGAAATTTTTGGTGAATGTAATTGAGCCTCTGGGACGAAAATTTAGTAATTTAGCCCGCTCGGCAAACTTGCCGGAAGGGCTATATATTATTATTTATGGCAAAAACTGTATATCTGTACATATGACTAAGCAGTCAATTTCGACGTCTGCAAAAGCCCCTAAAATTTATTGGTTACCATAGCCACGTCCATTGAGCCACTGCAAAACTAATGCTAGTTTTATCATTCGAACGTACATGGCCAATGGCGTCGATCTCACAGGATTATTGGGGGACATAAAGGAAGACTGGAGGTCTGGGGGACGGAAGTCCCCCAGCGGGGTCCGGGGCGGAGCCCCGGTAGGGGGTCTGGGGACGAAGTCCCCCAGAAGCTGAAGCTTTTTTTGTGAAACTACACAAAATGCATTAAAATACAACAAACAACAGTTGCTGTCACTCTCGCCGACATCCTAAACAACATCACTTCTAAAATATTGGGGGGGACATTACCATAGATGTCTCCCCCCTTCATAAATATTGTGGGGGACATGTCCCCCTGTCCCATAGGGATCGACGCCCCTATACATGGCTACCAAAACTGAAAGTTTGGTAAAGATTGGTCCAAAGGTTGCTGAGATATTTGATGGAATATGCCAATTTTTGCCCAGTTTTTTGCCCAGTTGTTGTAAAAATTCCATAAACTCCCTTCTTAAACTCCGAAGTTACTGAACCGATCTTCACCATCTTTTCACACAATGTAGAAGCATTCATTCCGCGTTTAACGCGTGCATTTACGAAACGACATTTCATTTTGTTTTGGAACGCCATAGCATTCTGTACTACATAGTCATCATGCTTTTTTTACTGTACTTGTACTTGCATTGTAAGTGGACAGTTGGCCCTTATGCTTTTAATAAATGTAATGTATGTATGTATAAAGTAAAGGCGTTCGATTTCAACGTCTGCAATAAAGGCCCCCAAAATAAATTGATTACCATAGCAACGTCCCCTGGGCTACCGCGTTTTATCATCCCCATACCTGTGTCAGTGTCTACCAACACTGAAATGTTGGTGAAGTTCGATCCACTACTTGCTGAGATATTTGGTAAGATATGTCGATTTTTGCGTACTCGTCCGAAAAGTTATAGAAACTCCCTGCATAATCTCTGGGTTAGTGGACCGATCACTATAAAACTTGCATAAAATGTAGCAAAAATATTGCTGTTGTACAAGTGTAAATCGAAATTGCGAATTGCGATATTCGAATCCGTTTCGAAACGCCAGCGTGCTGAATGAAGGTAATTTAGCAAATTTTGCCAAAAATCGGTTGGCATGGCAACGTTTATAAGTAATCGAAAAAAGAGGTCCGGATCAAGACAACACAAATAAATACCTTTCATTTGGCGAAAAATCGTGAAAATCGGTCCTGTAGATCCTGAGATAATTTGTATCAACGGATCATGAAAAAAGAAAGAAATTAATGTATATAGCCCGGTCGGCAAGTTTGCTGAGCGGGCTAAACAAGGAAAAGAACTGAAAAACGAAATCCGATATAGCTCACAGATCGAACGGTCCGTGTCTTCGTCTGGAGTCAGTCATAAAATAATCGCCAAGCATAAGCTAAACAAGCCGGGCGTATGCTCAAAGTGACTCATACGAGTTACAGCACCGGGAGTAAAGTCTGATATCTACGGTTTCCGTTGTCTACAAATGCAGGGAACTCCTGGCTATGAAGGCTATCCTTTGTTAGCGCGAGATGTAATATATACATCTTGCGCTTATGCTATACGATGTCAGTGTCCGTCTGTCCGTCTGTCTGTGACGGAAGTGCATTGTGGTCACGGTGCGTGTCGGGAAGAGGGGAGGGGTCATCTCGCGCTATGCTAGCCACTGCTAGGCCCTCTTGTTAAACCTTTACAGAAAAGTTGAGGGTGTAAGCCTAGATTGTAACTATATGACGCGCTATGCTCTGAGATGGTCTGTAAACGTTGTGAAACCTGAAGTCGCTGCATGGGTGAATGACCCAGTGACCGACGGCTTTGTGCCGCAGTTTCTCCTTCTCCAGCGCGTTCTTGTTGCCGAACAGCTTCAGCGCCAGTTTGTTGTCGGACACCTGGAAGAAGGACACGAACTGCTCGCGCAGACTGGCCGTCGACGTCACCGTACTATGTCTGGAAGACCTGGCGACGGTCGTGGCGATCGTCGAGGTACCGGCGCGCGCGGCGGTCGTCGTCGGCCACGTCGCCCTCCACGGCTGCGGCCAGGTCAACCGCGTCACGGCGGTGACGGCGTCCGGCGGCGGTCCAACGTCGGCGTCGAGGACGAAGTCGCGCTGAGGCGTGGTGGCGCAACCGGCGGCCGAGCGAGCACGACGAGGGACGGTGGACGGCCCGGACCCGTCCGTCTTGCACGTCGGCGGCCGGTCGCGGCAGCAGCGGCCGCGGCGGCGAGAACGCCGCCGGCAGACGTCGGTGAGTCGACGACGGAGGAGACGACCGACGCGCGACGACGCCATCACGTCGCAGATCGGCGCCGCCGACGGTCGGTCCGGCGGCGGCAGCGAGCTGCTTCGTCGGCGAGGCGACCGCGACGACGCCCGCGACTGTTCCCAGGTGAAATACTTCCGGCCATCGCGGCGCGGAGACATGCGGTAAACCGTCTGATCTGCAGTTGCCGTCATCATCTTTAAAGCTGCGTAGACGAAAGTCAGCGGCGTACAGGCCGACGTAAGCAGCTGTACGTAACGTACTGTACATATATAGCAGCTGCTGCAACTACGCCGCGGCACGTCGCTGCGCATGCACGTGCTGTATTATATTTGGGCAAGGCGATTACATCAGAATTTTTTTACCAAATAAATGTGCTACTGAAGCTGGGAATAAAGTTTTTGTGACAACTCGGTGACGCGGTCGTGGGAGTCGATTAGGCCTAAATCCCAATGTTGTTTTATGGAAGATCAGTTTAGGCCTACATTCAGGGACGTAGCAAGGATTTTTAATGTGGGGGGGGGTTAAGCCACCGAGGTGCCGAGACCAAGAACCGAAGAAGTTGAGGTGCCTAGAGGGTAGGGTCTGGGAGCGGGTGTACCTCTCCCCAACGGGGTGGGGTCTGGGGAGAGGTACCCATCCACAGAAAATGTTTGAGGTATTTTGTGTGAAATAATGCATTTTTGTGCACTTTCACACATAAATGTCAAAATTGGCAAACTCTGTGCACATTCGTACGAAAATCTACCGACTGTGCATTACATAGGCCTTGTCAATACATACGCCGAAACATAATGAAGGCAATGAATACAAAAGGGCCTAGCAGTGGCTAGCATAGCGCGGGATAACCCCTCCCCTCAACAGCCGCAACATCGGCGGCGGCCATATTTGTTGGGGATCGTATGATGGCTTCAACTTCGCTGGCTGGCGCAGCCGCTGAGTTCCCGGCATGCACCGCGACCCAATGCACTTCCGTCACAGACAGATAGACACTGACATCGTAGCATAAGCGCGAGATGAATATATTATATAAAAATCAGGAAAAATGCATTATAAGTGAGTTTTCTATTCTCGACTGAAATCAGGATGGTAGGTGATGGTGCGTAGAGACGGTGGCGGTGGCAAACTGTTCCAAATGTCTCGACAGCAGACGGCGAATGCATGTCGTCCGAATCCGAACTCAGCACGTGTCCGTCGCACGATAGTAGGGAAGTAATGACACAACCGGCGGAGTTAATAACAAAAGGGCCTAGCAGTGGCTAGCATAGTGCGAGATGTTGTTGTTTAGATTACCCCTCCCAGCGACCACAATG
>Ga0209782_1002686_pt1 | contig 10023 bp, 10 predicted proteins | sample WorMetmaBAHAMAS1_FD_187390 | JGI IMG/M metagenome (GOLD analysis project Ga0209782, IMG submission 187390) | Marine gutless worms symbiont microbial communities from Max Planck institute for Marine Microbiology, Germany - Inanidrilus... | ecosystem: Host-associated > Annelida > Digestive system...
ATCTATTTCATCATCATCATCATCATTATCATCAAGTTTCACCTATTAAGCTCTTTGACAAACACAAGTACTAGCAAATATGAAGGTAAAAAGTTAAAATGTTACATGTAAATACAGTTTCGTAGGAACTAAACTAAGACTATGCTTAATCAATAACAATCTTTGAACAAGGACCTGACCACAAAGTTACGTATGTTTAAGTCACTAGTTCTTGTTATGAGTTCTGGTATGCAGGAAATGGACAATTTGTTTTGTCAGTTAAATACTTCTGAAAAACATTAACAACGATAATGTGATGATTAGGTGGAGCAGAATGAGCCGTCACCCGTCATGATGAATGGAGATGGAGTGGAAAACGTGAAGAAATCAAGTAGGTCTCCATCACCAATGTCACCAGACGCTGGTGGCTCTAATCGACACAGCTTCAGTAGCCATGATGAGTCTAATGCAGCATCGCGGGCGTTTGTACGCAACGCAATTCGCAAGTCGCTCGGTGACGGGCTGTCGATGCAGAAGTGGTTTTCTGCACACGAGAGAGTCTTGCAACGTCAACATTACCAGGTCCGTGCTGTCACCTGCTCAATCACATTCAGTTGCTATAGTTGTTATTTCACTGTTGCACTGAGCTGTTAATACATTCATCCAAGAGTCGAGTATTTTTTACTTTGTCACGTACGTTATTGTCGAATCGTGTGATAACTGTTTTTATCTGTGTGATGCTATACAAGTGCAGTATATGTCATGGCCCGGTGTCTGTCAAAAGTTGGAGTTTGATCGAAATGGATGAGCTATTTGAGCTGGATTTTGGCACAGATGTTACCACTGTCATTTTGTCGTACAGTGTGTCACACACAGCATGTCACCCTTGTTTTCCTGCTGCAGCTGAGAATTGTTTAATACTGGCGGGCATTGTTATATCTTTATTGTTAATGAAATCCAGAAAAAAACATTTTGGATGTTTTTACTTTGCATTTTTCAAGAGGTTGGCTGGGAAGAATCTCTCCGAAATGACGTATTTTTATGTCGAATGGGATGTAAAACTTAATTTCAGTCAGTCAATACTTTTGCGCCGTTTATTTTGTCAATGTCTTGTAATAATGATAATGATGTGGTATGGTATTTGTGCAGAGTCAGCCCAACCCAGCTGATTACACTACTACAACCAGTGTATACACCAACAGATCTACGTCGACTGAGCCGGTTTCACCAGTTTCACCTTGGTCAGTGTTTTTTTTTAATTCTACAAAGTTGTAGTCAGCCAATAAAAACAAATTTGTTGGGGACCTATAAATTTCATAAACAAACCAGAGGCAAATAGTGGCAGAGAATATGTGTGTTCCCATTTACTGAAAGCATTATTGAAAGTTTTAATTTTTTAAAATTACAATGGGAATAGTTTATAATTCAGTACAACAGTTACCACTTGTCTCTGTATTAATTTTTCTATTGAGCTGAAAGTCATGTCTGTGCCTGTTTGCATACGATAGTTTATTCTGGGTCAGGCAGTTAGTAGACTTACATTGAGAAATGTTGCTCCAGGAGCCGCTGTTAAAGACGGGTGACATACTGCTTGAGGACTTGTCTTATCTCAGTTAACTACTTGTGTTCTGTGCATTAGTGGAGTCTAACATGATGGTAACAATGTTGAGTGAGCAGTGTGTGTGCTTGCAGGCCAGGAGGAGTCGATGAAACGTGTCGTCCAGTCATCAATGGACTGGCGCAGTCGTCGACGATGCCACGTCGTCCGGCGCGCACCTGTTGCTGCCTCGAGAGACGATCTTCAGACGTGTCTACACAGCAAGCTGATCCCGTCCACAACCAGACGCCAGTCAGGACTGCCGTAGACGGACTAAACACTGACGACAGCAGTGATGGCAGACCCGTGGAGGAGTCGCTGACGACAACACCGGCTGGTTTGGCTACAAAGACATTTGCTAGCCCGGTGGCTGTATCGCCGGCAAACACCGGTGTCCTGGCTCTGACCAATACGCGACGCATCGGCAGCAAGTTCTGCATCGATCTCGTCAAAGGTTTGTCAACGTATGAATGAAGATTTAATGGTTAAAAGAAACCACAGGACAAGAAGGGTCTGGAAGACCACTTACACTTGCCAGCCCTAATACTATTACAAACACATATACACACATAAAAAATACAGTAAAATAAACACAAAAAATCTAGAGAACTAGAAAATTATGTATCGGCATTACCGGCATTTGACGTCATTTATAGTGACAACTTTCCGACGATGAACACAGGTAAGGGTAGTGGCATCATTGATTGTCGCAGCAGTGAAGGTACTCTGCGTCAAGCCCGATCGACACGAGGATGGGTGAACGTATTTTGGGCAGGTATATCACCTTAGTATGTAAGCATCCAACTAAGTCAGATCAGCCCTACATCATTCCGGGGTTGTTAAATCGAATACCAGCTTTAATTGGCTGGTGTACAGGTGGTAATGTCACCTCTGCCAGGTGACAGGTAACACTGTGTGAACCCGTATGGCACGTGAGTTCCCGTAGACTGGTTGCAAACTGCTATATGCTGTTTACTTTGGTTTACTTGGTGTCGCTGATGGAAACAAGAAGCATTTGAAAAATATTGGGCCCATTCGCTACTGCGAGCCGCCGTTACATTGCCAGTCACCAGGTGTCGCTAGTCGCACGCGAGCTATAGCTATAGCGCAGGCGGCGTGCGATGTCCACAACGACGACGACAACGACAATGCGTGACAGAGGGGACCACTATGGTCCCATGGAATGGGCCCAATAACAAAGTAGGATGGTCACAATGGAGATCAGAGATATAGGCTGAACAATTGGTTGGCAGCTGGTGCCAGGCGAATGAGATGATTGTTTAATCTACGTCTGTTGTCTGTCTGTAATACATTGTAGGATTGGATGGTCTCGGATTCAGTGTAACATCGCGCGACAACTTGCACGATGGAAACAGTCCAATCTACATCAAGAACATCTTGCCGCGCGGAGCTGCCGTGGAAGATGGACGACTGAAGGCCGGAGACAGGCTGCTGGAGGTGCCTCACTCTCAACTCTGTTGTTGTACTAGACAGACAGAACGACACCCTGAGGACAACCCGCACCAGAAGTGTTTATAGACCGGGTGCACTTCCCGATGCCCATCAAACGAATGTCATAGCACTGAAGGCAGTTCGTCATTTGTCACTGCTATCAACAATAAAATTATAAAACTCACACGGGCATTGACGAAGATCTGATGTGAAGGATGCTGCATCTTTTTCCTCGTGAAAAGATGTATTTTAAGTCTGAGAGTGATTTCCGCTGGCTGGAGTAAGCGTTTTGAATTTATGAAGAAGATGAAGGAGGAGATCTGCATGGACGACAAGGTACACTGTACGGAAGTTGATCCCATTTACACTGAGTCATTTGAGCCAGCGATAGTTGAACCCTGTGAAGCCGGCATGTGACTGATATTAGCTGGATGGCTATGTCAGTTTACAGCTAGCACTTTCAAGCGACTACATCACAGTGCTGGCCAGCAGTGGTGGTAAAATGACAGGTCCAGCTGTTACGCGGAACTCACTGTTTCTTATCTAGCAGTGGCCAAAATCATCGCCAGTATTTATTTTACCTATCCATATAGGGATGGTGTGGCCGAGTTGGCCTGGTCATTCTGATATAAGCTGATTAATAACATCTTACCATATGCAGTGAATTACTTTGGTCTTTGTAAAGGTACAAGCTGTAAGGCATGCTTCTTGTTCGTGAGCTGTTGCCGACTATACAATACAATACTATACAATATTTGTTTACTAGTATAATGACACGTACTCGTTATTCATGAGAATGAAAGTGAACATATATCAGTAACTGTTTTCGTACAACATACATATGATGAGATTGTTAGGTCGGGTTGCACCGTGCATACTGAACTTAATTAGTCCTTTAATCTCCATGCATTTCAATGGAGATTTAAGGAGTACTTAAGTTAAGTATGGACGCTGCAACCCGACCTTAGTGTTTAATGTACGAGTTGTTGCAATAAGTTGTAGTCATGTCGTCTGTGTCTGAGGTTGTAGCTGTATTCAGTGCTCGGAGGCAGCACAGTTGAGCGGTGTGGTCGTGTGTGATTGGCAGGTGAACGGCGTTGAGATGACAGGTAAGTCACAGAGTGAAGCCGTGGCCGTGCTGCGTACCATTGCCGCCAACTCAGTTGCAGCTCTGATCGTCAGCCGCCAGCTCGTCGACGACACTCAAGTTCTCGCGCTTTCCGATGTGGTCAGTGGAGTACTGCTTTCGTTGAAGTTTTTGTCATTTTCTTCTGTGTTTTTTTACAGCTGTTTCTGGTTTTGACTTGTATTTTTGTACTGTTGATAAAGTTGTGTTCAGTAACGGTAAAGCGAACATAAATTGTGCATCATAATCATCATCAATATTTTTAACGTGGCGTAAATAACAGGGTTATTACTAGGTCCACAGTAGTATAGGAGATGAGTACATATAGTCTATGTGCTACTGTTGGGAGTTGGGAGTTAGTTGACAGGTAAAATAGGATTACGTTCCAGTGGATCACATTGCTTTTCATGTAAATATGTTGAGTAAATACGTAAAGTATTTTTCGAGTATTAATTTGATACGATGAGTCCAAATATCAATGGTTAACTGTGGAAATGTTTCAGGTACGGTATCTGTTTTACTAAGCTACCATTATATGACGTTTTAATTTTACCCTGATTACTATCTGTCTTCTGTCTGTCTGTACCATGCCCCTAGCTCTCAACAGTCATGCATTTTAGGGCTGCTGTGGTTACAGTGGAACACTAATAGGAAGGGCCCTGGGCAATCCCCTCTTATCCCATCACTTCCCCCACCTTCTTCTCTATCTTTTAGTATCTTTTCCTTTTTTCCTTTCTTATTCATGCTTCATCTACCTTCTTGCTTTTCATCCCTTCCCATTCTACCAGAATAGTCCCACTCCATTTCCACGCCCGGATGTCGTAGGAGGCGACTAAACGTGGCTTTAGTTTTGTTTGTGTTGATTTTGTGTTTAACAGTATTTTTAGTTAAGGATGCATGATTATTTGTGTTTATTAAGATTTATTTTTGTCTTGTGGTGTGAAGTTGTCTCTCCCTGTTATCGGCGCTGGTGTAATAATTTAAATGAGCTTCTCGATACCTTTCCCTTTTTGAGTGGCTGCTGAATAAAAAGGCGGCCAGGGTTGAGGTTAATATATCGCTGGCCTTCCTATACTGGGTAGGGATAGCTCTCCACCCCTGACCTTTATCGTCCCTGATATAGCCATATTTGTCTGGAAAGGGACGTTAAACACCAACTAACTAACACTAATATGAAACCTCGTGCTGGAAGTCAAACCCACTGGTCAGTATAGCCGTACAGCCACTGGAAATTCATATAGCGGAAACGGCAACGAAGTTGTCGCTGGCACTGTTTCAAAAACATACTCTAGGTGGCTGCACTGTCGATGTGCCACCATTGTACCGATGTCAGTGTGTGCATGTCGTTTAGTCGTGCAATACCTTGTTTGAATTACGGTGGCTTAGTTTAGTGATTAACTGCTGCGATGTGTTTCAGCCAAACAGTAGCACGTCGACTTCAACTGCGGCCGCAGCTGCTGAAGTATCACTGGACAAAGTGGAGAGCACCGCCGATGACAGATCTACCTGTAGTGGTTTATCACAGGTGAAGTCACCGGTACAGGCCAGTAGTGACGATGTTACGGCCAGTGTTCAGGATGACGGGGAAAGACTGACGTTCCACATCGCTCTCGGCGAGTCCGGCTTTGCAGGCCTCGGCATCAGCGTCACCAAAGTATTTCGCAACCGACAGGACTGTGGCATCTTCATCAAGTCCGTCCGTGTCGGCGGCATGGCAGCCAAGGTGTGATGTCTGTATGTTTAGCCACATCACGTAGTGGAAACGGACATAGTGATTAGAGATACCCGCCACTTTCTATATCGTTTTCTTCACCTTCTTCTACTTGTGTTTAAGAATATGGATCTTGCAACTTTGATGGCTGATAACAGTAAAAGTTCTACGTATACCTAAGGTCGCTAAAGTACACTAATAGGAAGTTATACCTGTCAGTCAATGCAGCATGCTGCTACGATGACTGTAAGTGCCTGAATTCATGTCTGAGACATATTAACTTCGCAATTTCCTTCCTATTGTCTTCTTTGGCACTTTATTAGGAACTTGCGAGCTACTGCGGCTACTACTCACATTTTGGTTGTGTTGAAACTGGTGGATTCTGAAGATTGGCCAAGGGCAGAATTGCAAAATTGTGGAATTTTGGGAAAATGTAATTTTGAGGCCAGAACTAAAAACAGTAGCTGGGTGAGTTACGATATCATGAAATTGTAATGGTTTCACTCTGTTACAGAGCACATATTATTTCTCTTTGTCCTGGTAGCCTATTATACTTTGATATTCTAGCTAAGCTTACAGCAAATAGTATTCTTTAATATGCTGAGTGGTCACTGTTGTTATGGAATGTGATTTAATAAAGCTGCTGTCAGCGTCATAACACCAGTATCAGGATAGCTTAGACAAAAGCAGTCTTATTGACATGCATACCCGTGCCAGAAGCACATTTGATAATGTGACCTTGACCTTTGACCTAATGACGTCAGGGTCAGTATATTCTAAGCAGCTGCCATGCACAGTGCACACTATATATATATCGACCAAGTTTGTTGTTGGTAGCTCAATCTCGTCACACAAAGTCACGGATACAGCTGCCAGCTGGTAACAGTGGGTGAGGTCAACTTCCGCTAAGTCTAAAGGCTAAGCTGAACCAGACAGTATTAACTTGGGAATTCCCTGTGTTAAATGTGCATCTTTTGGTCTAAGCCTTTAGACTTAGCCAAAGTTGACCTCACCCAATATATTGTAAATGGTTTGTCTGCTAGGACGGCCGGCTTCGCGTCAACGACCAGCTGGTTGACGTGAACGGCGTTTCGTTGTTGGGCATGGACAACGCGCGTGCCATTCAGGTGCTGCGTGAAGCCATGATGAAAGATGGACGTGTTCACGGCTTCATTGGCATCACCGTGTCGAGGCCGCGTAATACTGCCAATGCCGCTGCCTCCTCTGCAGCCCAGTCGTCAAGTCAGTGTCGGGAGGTTCGTGTGAGTCAGGCTGACCACGAGGACCTTATTGATGGAGGAACTGTCTCTACGTTGCCGCCGCCACGGCGAACAAGTCCCGTGCAGCGGTTAACCGCAGTCGGTGTCCCGAACAATGATGCTTCGCCGCTTTCCGTTTCTTTGCCGGCCGATATTGCGCAGGTATAGTACACTGACAAAATGACGATAACTTGTTTACTGTTCACGTAAGTTAGTCGTCCAGTTCTGTGACATTGGGTTAGTTAGTTGGCAGTTGGCATTTGTGCAGCAAAATTATCAAGAATTATTAAAATGTACCAACTGAATTGAAGACGTTACTGGATTCATTGGCACTGATGATGCAGCAGCAGCAGCTCAGATGGTATCGCAACCATTTTTGAGAAATAGCATCTTCTCTTTAATCCAAACAATGTAGTTGCCTTCAGTGGAGACTTGTCAGCAGTAAAATATTGCCTCAACAGAATTTCCCACAAATATAAATGTAAACATTCATCGGGTTGGATTAGATATGATAAGTACGTTCATATTACTTAACCAATGCGTAATACATCTGGGTATAGTTTCCTTTATGTATTGGTTGAATAATATGTGTTTAATTATCAGAATGTTTTAGTTTTTAGCCGGAGTGCAAATTATCACAGGTGTCTGTATAATGGCTATGAAACTGTAGCTCAGCAGTATTATTAGTAGTTGGCAAGTTGAGTTGACTAGCATTGTGACTACCGTAGATTAACTGCTGACTTACTTAACTGATGTTTAAAGCCCTGTTGATGAACGTAATTAATTGTGCTGTTAATATCTGTGCATTACAGCAACACAACAGACTGTCGTCTTTCAGTGAGAGCGATGCCAGAGACAGAGCGTTGTTGTTACTACAAGATCTACCGCATACTGACAATGACGACTTTGTCTGCGGAGAAATGTTAGTAGACACCGCATCACTTTGCATGTTTAAACTTCAGTTATTTGGAGGATAGCATCGTGGTTAATGGCTTGAACACGAGCTTTGTTATCAAGAGGTTGTTGTTTCAGCTTTAGGTCATATGCATAATGATTTGTGGATTGTTACTAACATCCGTTTATCGCTGCAACAATACTAGGTACAGCTTGCTACTGGTAAAAAGGACAGTAATGCTGCAGTACACAGAATCTCCTGTACGCTATGATGAGTATTTCATCACTTCAGTTTCCTTTTTTGCGATGGATTTCCTGTACTCGGAAAGAGGTTATGAGTACAAAAAGCAGCATACATTTTTCTGGTCTGGTATAAAATTTTACTCAGTGACTGTGAGTAATTGACCTGCCACCCGCAGCGTTCTCTGCAGTCCACTGCCCATGATTTACACAGCATCTAGCCACTCAAAATGGTATGATTACATGCTGGGCACCAGCTGCCAGCACAGTTTCTGCATTATACTCCCTCGCTGTTTTTTGTCTAACTAGCAAAGACTTGTTTTTTTAGCCCACATAACTCTGTCCTCCTATCCATTGGCAACGACCGTGAATTTTGAAATAACAGCTGAGGCGAGATCTAGATGCCGTTTACATGAGATGGGCATCCAGATCCTCGGTGATAATCGTTAAATTTTTGGGGGGAAATGGTGTGATGTAGGGGGAATGTGGCAGTTCCATTTTGAACAGAACGATTGCATTGATTTAGTTTCTTCAGTGCCACGGTAAGTGATCGTATTAGAAGAACGTCTCCAGAATAACTGATAGCTTAGTTAATAGATCTTTACATCGTGAAAATTTGCATTCACATTAAAAATATGCTGGATAATGCGATACAGCGTTTAAAATGTGTTTGTTAAATGTGTGTGAACGACTGGCAGGAGTCCGGATGATGTAAACGTCACACCAGCATTCCAGCGAGAAGGTTTCGGTCGACAGAGTATGTCGGAGAAACGGAAAGGTCATGTCGATCCAAAAAGCCTCGATTTGTACCAGAAACTGAAGCATAGCAAAGACAAGACACAGTTCACTTACGGTTGGTGTCGTATATCACAGTTGAGTATTGCACGTGGAACAGTGCAGTCAGATGAGCCACTTGGAGCCACTTGTTCTTTGTAATTAATCTACAACGTTTTTGTGATATACATATCGGTCAGCTGATGACCACGGTTTATTAAGTACTTGTGTGTTGTGTCACCAGCAACGTGGGATCCACGCAAGTCTACGCTACGCAAAAGTGCAGGTAATAAGCGTTAACTTTTTTTGTTCGTTTTTTATATTTATCTCTTGTGCATGCCCTCTATGTGCATGTCCTCATTGCTTGATCATTGCTACGTAGTTGATATAATGAGTTACACGCGAGGGAAGTTGTTATGTTCAGTTTGAATGCAATGTGCATATTATGGTGCTTTTTCAGCAATACCACGTTTACATCCGTATGAACAGCATGTCAATCATATTGTACTTGAATGCCGCTTACTACTGCAACTGCTACATGTACTGTCGGTCTTTTTTGTTCAGCCACCTATTCTGGTTGGTCTGGACGTCTGAGTCCTCAAAAAGAGAGAATGTTTGGGGATAAATGGAACCAATTTTCTACAGGTCTGTGTTGTGGCCCAGTGGTGTAATGGTTAGAATATTATATTTGCCACGTTGTGGTCACGGGTTCAGCTGCTGGTATTTAACAGGATTGGACAAGTGGTTCACACATGTGCCTCTGTCACCTGGCGGTAAATCAGTACCGGTCACAGGGCAGCCTTGCAGATGGGAAGGTAACATTAGGTGTCGTGTCACACCGGCCGTGAATCATAGGCTAAGGCGGTTTTTCCACGTACGGGCTCAAGGTCTACGGTCCGGTTTTTCCACAGCAAATTAATCTCCCGTTAATTTAATCCGGCATTAAATCCGGCAGATAATGATCAATTTACTCAGATGTCGTTTAGGACGA
>Ga0209782_1002687_pt1 | contig 10021 bp, 6 predicted proteins | sample WorMetmaBAHAMAS1_FD_187390 | JGI IMG/M metagenome (GOLD analysis project Ga0209782, IMG submission 187390) | Marine gutless worms symbiont microbial communities from Max Planck institute for Marine Microbiology, Germany - Inanidrilus... | ecosystem: Host-associated > Annelida > Digestive system >...
CAGGCGGACCCTCTTGTACCTTGCCCGAGAATAATCTCATGCAGAAACTTGACTCGACATGCCGGCAGGGGTGGGATACGAAACCCACGCCCTGCCGAATAGCCAGCCAGGCTTTTACTGCACCGCGGCCCGAGATCGCTAGACCACTAAGCCACGGAGGCAGGTGGTGGTGGTCTTGTGTGAAATCCATTTGTGCCTGGAGAATTAGAACCTATTCCTTTAAATTAATTGTAGAAACTGGAGAGTTATCTCTGATACTGGCATTGGTTACATGTCTTATATACAAGACCGCATATTTCTTACTACTGACACTTTTGGCGGGGGTTCTGTCTAGACTGTGGTTTGTTCGTCTGTGTATCTGAAGAGCATAATTCAAGGTATAGATAGATTTTCGTGCAGTTTGAGGAATAGGTAGTTTATGGACCACGGAAGCACTGATTAAATTTCAGAAGTTTTATGGTTAGTTTTAGGGTTCACACACCTGCTACCTGCAAGTAGTGACAATGCCAATTTTGGTGTAGCGTGGCAGAGGTGTTTTTTCTACTGAGTGCCATCGAATTTAGTTTTACATTTTCTGCATTTTTTGTGAAAAAGTTGCTCATTGTGCATGCAGTGTGTCAGCTGTGCAGAAGAACCAGGAGTTGGAGTTTGAGAGAAATAAAGAACGATTTCTATTTTTGAAGGTAATTTAACAACAGTAAATACAAAGTAAATGCACATATAATACAATACTATACTGTGCATTTACATATGCTAAGTAGCTGACTGCTGGCTAGCTTAATCTAGTGCATGGATCCAAAAGGAAACCAAAAAAGTAATAATAAGGGAACTAAAAACAAAAAAAATAGCTCGGAAGACAGGTTCACAGTCAAGAATCTGCAGAGTCAGTCATTAGGGTGGAAGAGAGAATACAGGTGGAAGGATTTTTGAAAAGAAAGTCTAAGATACAGTCTTTGCAAGGATGTCCAACTTGCATGTTGCATTATGCATTCACTGTCATATATCTTTTCTAAATTGACTTGTAAATATTATACAGTATTTCACAGTAATGTGACCTTTTGGGATAGGTTTTTTTTAGATTTGGACCTTTAGGTTGGTTAGGTTGTGTTATGGTTTGTTGTCAGTGGGGTGCAAAGGCGCTGAGAAACATGTTGATTGTTCCTCCGGGCTCAGGCATTGTTCACCAAGTGAACCTCGAGTATCTGGCACGCGCTGTATTCATTGAGAATGGACTTTTGTACCCCGACAGTCTTGTTGGCACCGATTCGCACACGACAATGATCAATGGACTTGGTGTTGTCGGCTGGGGTACGTGAGGCTGCTACCTTGTGTCATAGAACTGCAGCTTTAGACAGCTAATTAACTCCACCCCTGATGGGGAACACAGTATTGTGATGAGTGTATCTGTGGTCTGTCTGTCTGTTCGTCTGTCTGCTTGCATATCTCATGAACCACACACTCAACTTCAGTTTCCTGAGCGTGTTGCCTGTGGCCTTGGCTCATTCTTTTTCTGGCAGTATTGCAATATGTTGTGTACTTCTGGTTTTTGTGGATGCTGTCATGTTTACGTTTAATGGGCTCTTTGGCGATGTGATGTTACCACAGCGGCCTTGCTGCAGTGTTGTGCATGTGCTAATATTCAGACAAACTTAGCTTTAACTTCAGTTCGATGTGAAATGAGTACCGGCAAAATTGCGGTGATGTTCTGTGGCTGAAGTAAAGGCAGGCATCATTGGGCCCATTCCATGGGGCCATAGCGGTCCCCTGTCACGCGTTGTCGTTTTTGTTGTTGTCGTCGTTGTCGTCGTCGTCGTCATGGACATCGCACGCCGCCTGCGCTATAGCTATAGCTGACGTGCGACTAGCGACACCTGGTGAATGGCAATGTAACGGCGGCTCGCAGTGGCGAATGGGCCCAACATTTTTCAAGTGCTTCTTGTTCTGTTTGTGGACACACGTGTTAGTGGCATATGATGATATACACAAGTATTGCTGCAGTCTGCTTACTTGTGATATATAATTAGCGTTATCACTACATATGTTTTACTTAAGCTTCTTAATGTCTGCAATGATGCTTTTTATCTACGCGACTTCGATGGTGTTCGGATATAATCATTTGTCCACTGTATATGTAGCTGCTAGCTTTCTGTACTATTTGTGTGATTTTATAATAACAGTATCCCTTGTTAACACGTGCCATACCTGAGCACTTTAAAGGTGAATTTTTTTTTATTACAAATGTCATGTTTACTTCGTTGCAATGCATTTCATTGTCCAAACTTTATTAATACCAGTGAACTAGCTGGTAGATTAGCTGAGAAGAGCATATCCAAAATGACGTATTTAGAGCCTATTTAGTGCCGAGTTGAATGTAAAACCTTAATTCAGTCAACCAGCTGACTGTTTTTCAAATACCTTACATATTCTATGGCGACCCTGGTACATATGGTTATCACCTTTCGCACAAGCTGCCAGAATGCTGCTTCCGCTACTCTTTGGTGTTTATAAACAAGATAATTGTATATGTTGTGCTGTAATAAGAAAATTGTTGTTATTACAGCCCGGTGTACACAATTTTTTTATTTATTGACACAAGAAGTTTGTACTGGGATTGCCAGTACCTGGAATTTCCCAGATCTCCATAGGATGTGTAACATATTTGGAAAATCGACAATTGTTGTCCAGGCGTTGGTGGTATTGAGGCCGAGGCTGTAATGCTTGGTCAGTCTGTGAGTATGGTGTTGCCGCAAGTCGTCGGCTATCGGCTGAGTGGACGGCTCGGAAAACTCACCACTTCAACCGATGTTGTTCTCACCATTACAAAGGTTTTACCTACGTGTCATTTTTTAGTTTTATTCTTTGTGGAAAGCTAACCTTTTCTTTTGTTGCTTTGACACTGTTGTATTTATGACTAAAGGAACATCTACCTTATAAAAACAACATGTGTCACTTATTCATACTAGCAGTCAAAGAACTGTTTTGGATAGTTTGCTGTATGCATTTTATTGCAGCCTGTGTAGTATTTATGGCTGTAATAATTCTGTCTATTTAATCATTGTGCTCATTTTTACAAAAAAATATGTTAATATTTCACTGATTGTTTTAGGTCATTTAACGATGCGAGAAGTTAATACTTTATATAAACTTGATATTGCTTATCCAGTTTGTTCCAATTATCCCTGAAGGGTTTTCTTTATTATCGGCATCAAATAGCTCCCGGAAAGAAGGCAGTATAAGTAGAACTCTAACCAGTGATTATTGTATTGTGTGTGTTCTTATTACAGCATCTGCGCAGTATCGGTGTTGTTGGCAAATTTGTCGAGTTCTTTGGATCGGGAGTGACGCAGCTGTCGATTGCTGACCGAGCGACAATTGCAAATATGTGTCCAGAATACGGAGCAACTGTCGGATACTTTCCCATTGATGAACTAAGCCTGAGCTACTTACGTCAGACGGGTATGTTGTCGTAATGATGCCAGGAAGCAGAAGTAGTAATAGCAGTAAGTAGACATTTCATGCAGGATACATACTACTACTTTCAGTTTATTGTGTTTTCTGGAGATATTCGAGGTTAGATCGAGTCCACACTGGAGAACATTTGCTGATAATTGGTGCAAGTGTTTCTTATGTACATCACATAGCGAAAGCGGCTCTGTAAATATCCCGCTGCAGTCTTCCATCTCGTCCTTATGGACTGTGGTTCTGCTGACTTTAACGGCTTGTAACTCGACAACAGTTTCACCTAGATGTAAAATTATTACAGAAACAGAACATTAATAGGAAGTCATAACTTACACAAACTTTCTGTGTGCTGATTTAATGGCCAGAACTGCCAGAAATCGCTTTTGTCATCTACTTATATAGTGCCGAGTCTTAAGAAGAATCAGGCGCTCTGTGACCTCCGATATGTAGCGCCTTAGAAAAACATTTATTTACTTACTTACTGATTTTTGCACAGTGATGAGTCTTTTGCCTTCATTCGTGTCTTTTCACAGGCTAGATAGCCATCCAGTTGCCCTAACATCATGAACAGTTGCACATTATATTTGTGTATCGCATTGATGAAGTGATCCAGCCATCATTTAGAACATCGTCACTTTGTTTGGCCCATTCTATGAGGCTATAGCGGTCCCCTCTGTCACGCGTTGTTGTTGTTGTCGTTGTTGTCGTTGTCGTGGACATCGATGCGCAGGCTGCGTGCCACAGTGGCGGCATGCGACAGTAGCGACACCTGGTGAATGGCAATGTAAAATTAGGGCGTGTGGCGGCTCGCAGTGGCGAATGGGCCCAACATTTTTTTAATGCTTCTTGTTTCGTTTCGTATAATTGATGTGTTTAGGTCGAGATGAAGAGAAAGTGACAATAATAGAAGCATATCTGAAGGCGGTGAAATTGTTTCGAGACTACTCCGACGCAAGTCATGACCCCGAATACTCAGAGGTTAAAATGATGTGATCATTAGTGGTTGATAGTTTGATACTGTATGGTTGATGTTTTTTTTTTGCTGGAAGTTTATCAGTTTATTCTGTTCTTTAGTGCTTAATGGTCTGATTCTGTTGGGCATAAATGTGACAGGCGTCTGGAAAAGGTAAATGTATCCATACTTGTTGTAGGAGTGTAGATTGGATGCTCATTTGCTTTTCTTAGACCATTGAGCCCGTAGGTCGATATATCACAGAGTCGGTGATGTTTGCCGGTTCAAGACCAGACCTGCAGTTAGATTTAGAGTTATTTCCCTCCACTGCCCTTTGGCCAGTAGTCATTTCTAGTCCCACATAGGATAGGAGGCTGAGTTGGCCGCCCAAATGGCTGGTTTGTATCAAGATGGTATACCATTGACTTGGTCACTTGACTCACTACTAACCAGACTCAACGTAGAGTAACTTTGTTGATGTGACCACATGTCAAAGAGTTTTTCCTGCGGAGATTTTCGGCAGGACCATCACAAATCTGCAGTGAATGTTGAAAAATAAGCCACACACACACACATACAATTTAGATAGAGCATCACAGAAGCCTGCCTTATGCGGACATTATGCTGCAGTTGAATTGTCTTTAAATTGATGCGCATTATATTGCCAGGCCACCAGCGGGTGGGGGGGACTATGTCCCCCCACAACCCCCTCCCCCTTTGATCCGCCACTGTGTGTGCCATTGGGATATAAGATAAACCTGATGATGATTCTGTACTGGATGTAGCACAGTGCAATCAAACTTAGCTGTTGTTTTTTTAGTTTTATTTTATGTTGTGCTATCTGTCAGTGTAATATTGCTTATTTTTGTTGCGTTTTTCCACTGCCATGCCACGCTAACAATTGACCAGGCAGAATATCTTTGGAATGTGTTTTCTGTTGAGTGGGTTGTAAAAACCTTAACTGAAGAGCCAGCCAGTCAGTCAGTTTTTTGAGTGGCCTAAGTGGCACAGACCGCTGTTCGTGAATGTCAGTAAATAATGTCCTGATATGATTGGTGAAATAAACAGTGTTGTCGACGAGTTAATAAAGAGTCTGCAAAGACAGCGTCAGTAGGCAGACTATTTCATGCGTGAGGTGCAGCGACCATGAAGGCTAGTACCGTTGTTGGTTGTGAGTTTGGCTAGTGGTTGCACAGTGCACTTGGAGGCAGTAGACCATAGTGTTCGTCGACCAGGTTTATTGTCGATGTGGATGAGCGGACAAAAAGTTGATCCGTTATTGAGAAAGAGTGTAGCATAACAATTGTGGTTTATAGGTCTATGAGTTGGATTTGAGCACGATCGTTCCTTGTTGCTCGGGACCAAAGCGACCTCATGATCGAGTTTCTATATCTGACATGAAAGCTGACTTCACTCAGTGTCTTTCAAGCAAACTGGGATTTAAGGCAAGTTTCATAATTCAGTCTGTCACGCTATGATTGCATTCTTTCAACACTAATTATCTTAATGGCATACTTAGTGGGCCTTTATGGCTGGTTGCTTTTTGAAAAGTTCCAAAAACTAACTATTAAGTGAAATGGACACATTCATTGTTAAAAGTCTCAATGCCGCCAGAAAGAGAACCGAGCTGTGGCTACAGGCAATGAGCACAAAAAAATTTAATGAAGTTTGGATGTATATATAGAGACAGACAGACAGACTCACAGTCATGCTGATCACACTAATTATATTTTACTCTGCTGCCAGGGCTTAGTGACAACAGCTGTTGATAATTGTCCGTATCAGTGATGAGTGCTGGATTGTCTGATTGATTGCTGATTCAGGGTTTTGGTCTGACTGAAGAGCAGATGAAGACGACAACAGCGTTGACTTACGAGGGTTCGGAGTATTCATTGAGTCACGGTTGTGTTGTTATAGCAGCTATCACTAGTTGCACCAACACGAGCAATCCGTCAGTTATGCTGGGTGCAGGTAGCTGTTGACATTTTTCACTGTCACTATGATTGATGTATCTTGTCAGCTGTGGCATAGGTAGGGTAATTAGTTGAGTTTCTGTGTCTGTCTGTGTGCTGTGAAAGAAAAATGGCTTGAGCTATCAACACCAAAGTCAGTAGAAGTACTGTCTGTCGCAGGCCCTCGGCGTGCATTGATGCGGAGGTCAAAAAGTTAGGATTAGTGACGAAGAAGGAGGATGCAGATGTTACATTTGCTGGCAAAAGACAGTTGTGTAAGTAAGTAAGTAAGTAAGTTGCCTTTAATCATAGCGAGGCAATCACACACATTACAGTAAACATATTATAGCAGCAAATCAATCAATAAAAATACACAAACATTGTACAAATTGCAGCAAGGATAAAAACTAGTCTAAACATATGAAAAAAAGAGATCTGTTAAAAATGAGTTCTTCAATAGGTTAGATTCAATTTGAGGCAATTAGTATATATGTCCACGACTTCTAAGATAATTTAGGGCTTTTGTATGTCTTTTCGGGGAGGAGTGAATGTAGGCAATGATTGTTATTGCTGGTTATTCGATGAAATAATTTTTTATCTCTGGCCGATATGAGGTCGTCAGTGGTGAATGTTTGGCTACAAACCCTCTTCTGAGAGCTTTGCAACACAGTTTATCAAGCCGACCTTTGTCTGCTTTTGATAACTGTTCCGCAAATGGTGGAAGAGCATACGTAACAACTGATATTACAATGGCATTAAATATAACATCTAAAGCTGCACGTAACAGCCCCGATTTTTCAGCTGTGTAAGTAGATACATTTGTTGATTGGCAATTGGATGTGCTCGACGTGTGGCACAGGAAAAGGTTGCATAGATATAAATTCCAAGAAGTAACTTTCATGTGTTCAATAAGTGGCAAGAGTTGTGGTACAGTAAAATGATTCACAGATTGACGTCTGAGTATAATTTCCTTGGTTTTAGAGACGTTGATTTGAAGCTTGTTAGCAGCAGATCATCTCTGGACGTGCTGAAATTCTTCTTCCATGGAAACTGAACTGTACTGATGAACGAGTATAGTTGTGTTATCAGTAAATTTGATTATGCTGTTGTACTGTGATAAGGTTTTAAGATCCATTGAATAAACCAAATAAGCCGACGATCTATCCCAGAACCTTGAACAATACTCCATGTGATAGGAAGCCACTGTGACTGTTCACCTCCTAACAGCACTGCTTGTTTGCGACCTTTGAAAAAATTAAATATCCAACATTGTATCTGAGAAGATATAGGGAGACTGAGAAATTTCCTGAAAAGTATAGAATTATTAATTGTGTCAAAAGCTTTGATATAATCAATTAATAGCAATGTAATGAAGCGGATGTAACTGAATAAGCAATAAGTGTACATGCTTGAAGTTTACTGTAGCTGCTTGTGAATTTGGAATTTTGATAGGATTTATATCCTGTTTTTTTCACTGCAGTTTATTTTCTGCCATACATCTCTTGGTTACTCATTTGCTGAGTTGGGTTATGTGGGTTGTTGCAGGTATTTTGGCTAAGAAAGCTGTGAATGCTGGTTTAACCGTGAAGCCTTTTATCAAGACGAGTCTTTCACCTGGCAGTGGCGTCGTTACATACTACCTGAAGGAGAGCGGCGTTCTTGAATTTATGGAGAAACTCGGGTATTTATTTATAAGAATTTGCTGTTATTTGCAAATGTTTGCCATTTGGAAACTACAGCTGAATTCTACCAACCTATTTTGTAGTACATTGAGTATCATCTTTGTTGTATCAATTTTTAAAAAAATTATAATTGTCATCTATATTCTGTTATTGCAGAACCTGCTTTATGCTGAAACAGAATGATAATAGTACCTACCTACGTTCTTCTGACAACCATTTATACTGAATTGAATTAATATTGATATTAACATTAAATTACATTATGTATAGTCTAGGGTTTTTCAAGCAGGTGTCAAGAGAAGGATATATTAGCATAATTGTAATGATGACCTTTGGAAGGTAACTGAGAATACTGTAACTTTGAAACTGTTTATTTGGGGCATAGGTGAAGAAAGAAGTGGCATGTATTTTGTTATGTGAAGGTTTGGAGTTGTTGGCTATGGCTGCATGACATGCATTGGCAACAGTGGACCACTTAGTGAGCCAGTCTCTCATGCAATTGAACAAGTAAGTTTCATCACTGTTTTGTATATTTGCCAGGGATTTTAGAGCATTATCTTGCAATGAATTTATTTATTTATTCGATGTTGGTGATGCTTTTTGCGACAAAAGCTAAAAAAACATTTGATTGTGCTGCAACTCGTGCTGCCAACAGACCTGAAACTGCTGCATGTGACAGGCACATTTCGCCATCAGCTGAAAACGTTCTTGTTTTGATTTGCATACGGACATCGGGAAACGAACGGACCTGATTTGCTCTATGATGCACTCTCAGTCTTCTAGTGGGGGCGGGGTGCAATATAAATGCCTCAGTTACTGTTACTGTGTATGGAGTCATTTGCTGTCACACTTGTGACAAGACGTCATCTATGAACTGCTGAGAATACTGCTACGTCTTGTTTAGAATGCTGCTAAAGAGAATATAAAAACTGGTCTGTTTCTAGAAGATGCACACTACACCATGTCTGTTCTGGAATTTAATGAAGCAGCGGATGATGGGATGGCAGTGGCAGCAGCCGGACCATATACAAAGTATCTCATTACTCCAGACAGATAACCATGCCAGCACCTCATCTTTACAGGCTGGATGTCCAGCCATCACTCATCACTATCAAAGCACTGAAGGCACCCACGTGGAAAATGGCTGTTTAAGGTCCGGTTTTTCCACAGCAAATTTAATGCCGGATTAAATTAACGGGAGATTAATTTGCTGTGGAAAAACCGGACCTAAATGGTTGCTGTATTTCCCAGCATTGCTGGCCGACGGCACGCCGGAGTGATGTACCAGTATCGTATGCTGTGTTGTGTATGCAGGCCGATCTCGTGGCCGTTGGAGTATTGTCTGGTAATCGTAACTTTGAAGGTCGTATTCATCCAATGACCCGAGCCAACTATCTAGCATCTCCGCCACTGGTGATAGCGTACGCCTTAGCCGGGACTGTACTGATTGATTTTGAGACTGAACCCATCGGTGAGCCATCAATACTGTTTGCGTCTTTGTATCAGCGTGAGCAAAGCAACTCATTTGTGGATTTCTCAGTTGCTGATTGGTCGTCAGTATTCTAAGTTACTGTAATAAGTGCACATTATTGTTTATAATCTTATTGTATGTGTGTAATTTATGTATGTAAGTAAGTAATCAACTTATATAGCGCGAAAGTCTAAAGAGAATCAGGGTGCATAAAGACTCCATAATTTGTGTATACATTTTTCTCATTGATTTTTATCTCTTCCTTTGAATGTTAGGTTGATTTGGTATAATAAATAAATAATTATTATTTCACTTCTAAAATGTGATTTTATATCCTAATATCGTAACACTACTGTTACCACTTTTATTTCATGTGACTGGCCAGTGTTCAAACTCCTGCATTGCTTTGACAACAGAAGTACAGCCAGTCTTGTTGGCTCTCAGTTGAGGTGTGCTTACCAGTTTTAAACTAATGTCTATATTTTGGGCACAGTCTTAGCAG
>Ga0209782_1002688_pt1 | contig 10021 bp, 14 predicted proteins | sample WorMetmaBAHAMAS1_FD_187390 | JGI IMG/M metagenome (GOLD analysis project Ga0209782, IMG submission 187390) | Marine gutless worms symbiont microbial communities from Max Planck institute for Marine Microbiology, Germany - Inanidrilus... | ecosystem: Host-associated > Annelida > Digestive system...
GTTTGAACACTGTCAAATTCGAACATGAACTTAGTCACATCTCTAGTTTCAGTGATACCAACACTGTCTCAAAAATGACACTGATGTTGCACACTGTGACTTCAACCCACATCAACTGATTGTCATGATTTTTTGCAGAGATGTTGCTGAGAGAGTACATTATTGAACGGTGATTTGTTATCCCACCTCTCCTGACTAATGTCTCTGCACTACCTGAGGAAACATGAACCCTAGAAATTGTCTTTTCAGTTATACTGAATGCAGTGTCTGGAAAACGACGGTGCTTCGGCTTGCTATATCTTCAATATTCATCAACCAATTTTGATAATTTTGTGTAGACAACAAGTTTGTATTAAGTGTACAGTATGTAAATATCATTTCTCGCCTGTAACAGCAGTTCGTAAACAAGATCACTGTTATCAGCTGTGCCGGCGCTGCATCGTCTGCCGCTGCCAGGATGACGGTCGACAGACCCAGTAATCTGTAGCTTTTGCAACAACTTGTTCCACCTTTGCCAGAAAACTCTCTTAGCATTGTAGCCTTCTAATGTTAACAAAATTTTAATCAGAATCTTATCATGTGTAGTAACTTGCATAATAAAACCAATAACCATGGAACAGTTTTTCTCACGTCATTTTAGTAAAATATACGAACTTGCCAACAGAAGATAACTGATGATGAAAAATTTCACTAGGTACACAAATAAACTATATTTAATTATTTATTTACAAACAACCACTGACATCAAAAATGAGTCATTTCCATCTGCATAAAATCGCAGAAAGTTATTATTGCGAATGGACATGAGAAATTAAATAGGCATCTGATAGCACAAACTTTGTAGATAATAGCTGTCAAAAATTATTCCAATTGGTTGATAACTGACAAAGCTAAAGCAGTGATACTTTTGAGACACGGCATGACTGAAGAGACGCAATTTCCGGGTTCATGTTTCTCCAGTTAGTGCAGACATTAGTTAGGAGAGATGGGATAACAAATCAACATTCGATAGCGTAGTCTCCCAGCAGCATCTCTGCCAAAAATTACCAAAATCGGTTGATGTGCACTGAAGTTATAGTGTGCTAGATCAGTGTCGTTTTTTTGAGACACAGTGTAGCTTCAGTGATCCAAAGAACTTTCAGCACATACATACATCATGTATGTGAATAAGCAGTGACCAATAACCATGGAACAGTTTTTCTTCACTTCCTTTTAGCAAAATATACTAATTTACTTGCCAACAAAAGACAACTGATAATGAAAATTTTCACTAGGTTGACAAGTAGTTTAATTATATATTTACAATCAAAACAGCATACTATTTACTGACGTTTCTGCCTCGAATCTGAGGCCTTCCTCAGGCCTGACTTTTGGATGCTGAGTTTAGGTTTAACGTCCCACTCGACATTAAGCAGGTCGTATCGGAGACGATCTTCCTGGCCAATCTCTTGGCTAGAACTGAGAAACTCAAAATTAAAGCCAGGAGAATAAACCATAATATAATAAACCTAGACTAACACGAAACTAAACCAATAACTACTAAATCAACGAAATACAAATCATCAAACACAAAAATACAGCAACATAAACTGAACCAAGAATGTCAGTACGTAACAGCTTGTCTCATTCTTGGCTTAGACGGCAGCTCCCCTCGTCGTGATTTACGTTTGTCGGTCTTCCTGATCCATGCTGACTCCCTCTTACCCTCATGGATCATAAATCATGTGACAGACTGGGACAAAGTTAAGGTGATTGATCAGGCATCAGACAAGATGGGCAGACTCATAACTACGGCAATATCGATCAGAAAGACTCAAAACGTGAACTGAAATGAGAGGAGCTAACAAGTGAACCACATATGGGACAACCTGTTATACTATGACGTCAGCAACCGGAAATGTCGGTCGTAGTATTTTGATAGTAAATAAATAAGTAAATATATGTCCGGTAGTAAGTAAATGCAACATGCAACAAGACAGAAATGCACGAGAAGTCTCCAGACCAGTACTCACCAAACCAGAACTACAGAATTTTTTTTAAAAATTAAATACTGCTGTGTGACAGATGACACGCTTAACTGTTTGTAAGCCACAAAATACTCCAAGAAAACATTAACTGTGGTCACCAAATTAAACCAGCCGTGAAATGACGGTAATTATGACCAGGAGATGATGCACATAATAAAGTGAACGCAGGCGAAAAGACGGTCAGTCACGCTGAGCGCTGACGTGACCTGCCTTTTTGGTCGAGGATGCTTGCGAGCTGCAACAGATAATAAATAACAAATAATGAACAACAGATATGTATGCTAACATGGATCAATATAAATATATACATATACATCACAAGGTGGTAATGTCTAAGACTGTAACTGTCACATATTACAGAGGACAGCAACAAACCTTCATGTCCGTTTTAAAGAAACTATCTCAAAGCACATTAGTAAGGTAAGACGACCGGCCATCACAGCCGCCATATTTCCACTTCCGGTCTAGAACTGGTTGTCTTATCCTACTCGCATTACACTAATTATCTGACCAGACTGTAAACTAAACCATTCAAACCAGTAACCAGAGAGGCTGTATCGCAGCTAAGTCATACAGAGAGTGATAACTGAATGTCTGTGCTAAACTACATCGCAAACCACTTCGCTAAGTGCACACTGCAAAAAAAGAGATAAAAATGCACATATCTTAAGAACTGTTTGGGCTAAAACCAGCGATATAGATGAACAGGAGAACTTGACCAGCTGAATGCAAAAAATAATACTGGCTAGAACAAATGCAGTCCTACTATGGAGAAAAAGCAGTGAGGCACAGCAGATGCCCCAGAATGACATGGAGGGACGGTGTTGGTGAAAAGTACTGGTATGTCCCGACAGGACGCTGGTTTGGAACGAGAGAAAGAAAAAGCTAACGAATAAACTCACTGACCAAGGTTAACACGAGGAACGGCTATTTTTATGTCTCATAAGGATATAAAGCCATTTAAACGACCATTTTCACATTTACCTTCACAGACCAGGCGACCTTCCTGATGTCCTATTGAAAAAAAAAACCAGGCATGAAAAGCAAAAACTGCGCACTTCACAAGATGTAAAGCAAATTAAAGAATCAACTTGTCGACACATCAGCCGATTAAATGTAAAAATCAGTCACATACTTCTCTTCAAGCAGTTTTCTGCTGCTGCCAACGAGTCTCTACCTGCTGTTCCATTTACGGGACCACAATATTATATCTTCCATCTCTCCTTTGATCATTTAAATACTGTTAACTTTGATTCTTTATGCTCACAGTTCATGCCATTCTATGGAAATAGTGAGAAATTTTTCCACCGCCTTATTCGAGACTTTGCAGCAAAAAAAAAATAAAACATACTGCATGTAAAGAAATAACACACTTTTCAGCTGCCTCTCATGTAATATCTAGCAGAAGAACACTGTATCTACAGAAACTCACAGCAGATTAAAGTTTGTCACCGACCTTGCCGAGGATTCAGTCACAGACAACGCAGCCAGACCTTGTCCACAAAGACCTTCGAGTCCGACCTCAGAAAGTTTCTGCAGGGCGTCGATGGCAGCGGTGTCACCGGCCTCGTTTGGTGATGGACCAATGCCGTTGTAGAACTGCGGAGGATTGGTACACAGCGTCACCACGGAGACGTATTCCGTCTTGCTGTTATTCTGCACAGCCGAACAATTTGCTGCATTATAATGCAGTTTGACCAAGATAATGTTTTAGTGTCCCACTTGACACAAAAACAGATAATTTCGGAGATGCTTTTCCCAGCAAACCACTTAGCACTGCTGGATTATAGCTGCAGTTTACTAATTTTGGTAATGTGTGTGACAGACTACAGCAAATAGACCGTGTCCTATCTTTATGCTCATCTGATATGCCAAAACAGAAAAAAATATTGTCAATATCCAGAAAAATAACTAACGAAAATTTAGTCACAGCAGCAGCATGTAAAGGTAATGGAAGGTGGATGGGATGCAAGCAGACCTTGGGAATATTGGTAACTTGGATCTCAAAGCCCATCACTTTTGCCAGGTACTTGAGCTGGTCCAAAGGACGCACTTGGCATGAAGCAAATGGCAAGGCAGAAGCACCGTGTCGACCAGCTGCGTTGCCAACTGGAGCATCGGCAGAACCTGTCAGACCTACAAACAACAGGCACAGCACAAACTTCCCCAGTGAATGTATGACGTATGTAAGTAAAGTAAATGAAATGTAGCAGTTTGCAACTGGACTCCATATTGTGCGAACTTACATGCCATATGGGATCACAATGTTACCTTCCATCTGGCAGAGGTTCATTCATTCATTCTTTATTAGTAAAACTTACATACCGCAGTAGAACACCAGATAGTTCGGGATACACAATACAAACAAGTAGGAATTTAATAACAGTCTTTATACAGTGCTCGTGTAACAAAGTTTTTATTACACAGATGACTAGTTTGAGTTGGCAGCTGTCTGTGACCTTTCCGAATTTACCCCAGCCAATTAAAGCTGGTAATCGATTTAGCGGGATGCAAGGTTGTGTTTACCTAGTTGTCTGGTTACATACTGAAATGGTATACCCACCCAAGATGGTCACCCATCCCAGTACTAACCGGACGCAACAGAGAATAACTTTGTTGATGTGACAAACAATGCTACCACTACGCCAAACCGCCTAATTATGCTATCAGATAAGGATGTTGAAAAAGACAGCCAGACTCAACAGCTATGTAAGGAAACACTTCGGATGAGTGGAAACACAGAAAGTTAATTAACTATGCTATATAAATATAATAACCATAAGATATGAGAGAATGAATGGTTTACCACTGGGTCATCCCCAATAATGGGCCATTAACTAGGTGGTTGCTGATGTTGTATGCTATCATATGACAGCTAATCAACTTAGACACGGGTTGCACCATGCTCCGTTAACAAACGTAAACCGTAGGTTAACTCAGCAGCTTTGTCGTGATTACACCAGATGAGCCCAAATGCAATGGATTTTGCTGTCTATGTGAAATCATTTTCTTCAGTAGAAAGTGGAAGCCGACATCCTTACCAGTGCCATTCAGATTGGCTGATGATGATGACACGATGCTGCTTTGAATGGCTGGAGTAATGGCGATCAATCCAGGACGCACTGTTACACAACAGAACAGCAACTATCGCACACAGATCGAGCTCATAGTGTCGACTACTTGCACCACATATAAACAACTGATGAACAACGGCAGGAAAAAGTCTAAAGTTTGCCAACTACAGCACATATGGCACATGTCTTTGGACACCCGCTCTAAAACGCAATTTTTCAATATCATTTTTGAATATTTATTTGCAAACCAACCAACACAGCCACAAATTATAATGCAATCACACTTACCGGTTTCAAATTTGCCGCATCGGTTAACAAATATTACTTTCAAGTTTACTAAACAACAAACAATCATATGAATAAAACAAATCATATGAATAAAACAAATCTAAATTACAAAAATCAAAATTGATTTTTGTAATTTAGATTTGTTTTATTCATATCTCCAAAAGTTTTCTTTTTGGAACTCAGCAATATGGAAAGGAAAATGGAATTAGTAATATGGAAAGTGATAATAAAAGCAACGCAGTGCACAACATAATTCCTCGTCCTGATAACACTGTCGTTCATTCTTTTCTGTGTAGTAGCATGCTTAATTCTTCTGAGATTATTACGAGATGGCATGTAATTCCTTTTAATTTTGCATATTTATGGAGTTTAATACAAATAACATGCGCCTGCTTTTACTCCAGGCAGGAGCCAGCTACTGAGATATACAGACCGATAGGTTGTTATTGCCTACTTGTGTTCATGTCCCGTTCGGCAAACGTAACGTGCTTATTGCTGCCAGATGCTGATGCAGTGACCGTGGCAGCATCACCACCAGCAGTGTCGGCGGAGCTCATGGGTTCCAGTTTGGCCGGTGGAGGCGGCGTCAGGCTGTATCCCAACATCAGCAGCATCTGCTCAGCGGCTTCATGCTTTGCCTGCTTCTTGTTCGGTCCGACGCCCGAGCACACGCTGTCACCGACCGTCACCTGCGTGTGCATCAACACAGACGACTGAAGGATGATAATGACAGCATATGGAGTTCACTAAAAATTACACGTGCCTTCGGAACTTTTAAACTTTGCAAGGTATTCTCCCTTCAAAAGTATGGTCAGAAGTTAAATTTAATTTTAATTGAGATTTTAAAACATTTTTTATAGCCAATTACTTAGCAATCACTTGGTAATAGACACTAAACCTAATGCAATAACAATAGATTGACTGAGTTAAGATTTTATGCCCAACTTAACACAAAACTTCACGTAGGAGATTCTGTTCCTAGCCAATATCGTGACTAGTACTGAGAAAACAAAATGCAACATAACACAAGAGAGACACAAAAATATATTAAACCCAGACTAACACATATATCACAAAACCTAGGATAAAAACACACAAGAAAAACCTAAAATAACACGTTTATCTGCGTGAACTATTCACTTGTGTGTGCGCTGCTTATCACTCTGCACAAACGAGGTATGCAACACAGCACAGAATAGTTCTGATTATCCTAACCTCCAGATGAACATCATAGCTCAGATACTGTATATTACGAGGGAGGAAAAAATTAAGAATGGACAATGCATCAATAAATTACAACAAAAATGTTAAAAACAAAAGCCAGATTTGGTTGCTTTGTAAGACGTTAAGCTGGAAGTAGACTGAACTTATTCTCACAGCGCCAAGGCCTGCACAGCCACATGTAAATAACTGTTTATTCAATTCATTTTGCAAGACAACTGCAGCCACAATAATTTACATCGTACCACTGAATGTCACACACTCCCCTTCCGAAGGCTTGACTGTGCCCACAGACTGGTGGTTCGGGGTACCTGAGGCAGATTTAGGGCCCGTTTTTGGTAGCCTACCAGGACCTAACAGGGTGTGGCTGTTAGTTGTTTATTTTTCACGCCAGGCCAGTCAGCTTTCGGCATACCAGTCATGTGACTACCATGTTTACATACCAAAGGCCTACCAGACACGCCCTGTTAGCTGCTCAAAAACGGGCCTTTATTAGTGTCATGTGTGGCAGCACTGGGAGTTTAATTTAATTTATAATTTATACGTGTGTATTTCGGATGTTTGCTTGTTACCTTGCTCATATGTACCAAAGTTCATTCTCGAGTTCAAAAATAAGTATTACAACTAACGAATAGATATGACAGACCTGAAAAACAAATTCTCGCGACCGTGCAACTCCATTTTCCGACACGAGAGAGAACACGGGCTCTTTTTCCTTTTTGGCTTGCTGTATCTGAATGAGTCGGCTTATTGGGTTCACACCAACCGCACAGGTCGAAGTCACGTTCTACACGCCAATCAAATGACGCTAATAACTCACCTGTAGATGCGGATAAGAACTGCATGGCAATGGCACCTGTATGAATTGTAAGACGTCAGTGCTTAAATTTTTACAACTACTGTCTGTCTGTACAGGCTAGCCAGATACTCTGAAACGAAACCTGTCACTACCAGTGGCCGCATCAATCGTTAATTAATATTGCAAAGCGTCTCATGAACTGTGTATGCTAACAGACAGTAGATGAAGAGATGTTTTGAAATAATAACAAAAACCGTCAAAGGAATGCACTGGATAATGACGACTGACCACTGGTAACATGCTAATGACACGGACAATCAGAGGAAGTTTTTTTAAACACAACAGATGCTCTACCTGTCACCCCACAAACAATGTCCTAAGTGTTGAATAAAAACAAAAAATAACAACAAAATATGGCCTTATACAACCAAACCAAAGCAGCTGAGCTCTTGCTGATACAATCAATATTGCCGCAGATAATTTTTATGCTATTTTTCGCTAAGGTTTTACAGCCCACTCGACATAAAACAGGTCATTTTGGAGGTGCCAGCAACGAAAGAATCAAAATCAAACATAAACAAAGCAGCTGATACAAAACTAGGCTAAACCACATATAAAACACCAACAGGAAACCTAAAACTAAAATGACGGAATACAACTGTAAAAACTGTTTGCATATCATTGTTACACAACACAGCATGTGATAGTTCTGATAATATTCACTGTTAACCTCTATACAAACATCACAGGTCTGATGCAGTCTACTGAAGAGAGGAGGGGATTTTTTCACTAACTATACTGCAAAGAGAACGTGACTATGCGCTGGCCGTGCCTTAATTAAGTTCTTAGTCTGCTTTGGCTTCGTAATCATCTTCTTCGGCTTGGAAGTCGGTGGCGGTGGTGAAAGTGGTGGAAGCTTCTTGAGTTCAATGACCATCTTCTCCGCGGCACGTTTCTTCGACAGCTTCTTACTGCTTCCGTCTCCTTCCGTTGTCAGATGGCCACATCGGCACTGCGTTACGTATGTCCGCATATGTGCTGGGCCGGACTCTTTCACGAGCTGTCGCACATACCACACACTACAATAAGCATCAGCAGTATCCAATGTTTAGTTGCGACATACGCATTTGCAAAAATATGGACATTTTTTAGAGGAAATGCAGCAATTTAATGCAAGGCAGCAAAACTCGCACGAATGTTGCGGATAAAGAAAAAGAGCAAATAGGTCAATGGGGAGAGAAGAATGGCGTTGGAAATATTACCGGCACCACAGAGTCCACATAAAGTGACATATGGTTCTTCCCTAAGGCTCGAGAGTCCAATGATGGGTGACAATGGGTTAAGCCACTGGCCGGGGTCAGTGTTTTGAGTTTCCAGTGGCAGAATATATGTCACATCTACAAATATTCTCCCCCAAAACAAGTAAAAAACGAAAACCAAGAGGTGAACTGGCTAACGCAGATTTACGTGAAAAACTGCCGTTAAAACAGAGCTACAAGATGATCAAAAAGAGAGCCATAAGTAGACTATGCTACAGACAAACAGGTAATTTCATGACAAGTGCTCTGAAATAAACAGAAACTGCATTAATATCTTTAAACATAGCTTTGACAGGCCAGCAGCATTGTGGCTGGTCTGTTGATGCTCAGCTGGGGTTGCCAGCTAATGAAGGCTGTCTTGCATAATGTCCATAACATAGTAATAGCAGTACTTAGTAGTACTCACAGTCAGGGTGACCACTCTCCAGGCTATGTAAAATTCCCTGATGTTTCCCCGACTTTTTTGCAGCCCTCCTACCCATAATGCACTTAGCCACCCACAATCCAAAACCATGACAAAAAACTTAGAACTAATAAACAATTTGATGCAGCCACAAATTTGTGATCATTCTGTATCCTGTTCATTGCTAATATTCTACCAATTAACACTGGTGAATACTGTTTTGTTCTTTAACAAAAACAGTTTTCCCGAAGAGATTTTTTCCCTGACATTCCCCAGACAATTTTGCCTGACAAAAGGCCAATTCCACATTTCTCTGAAAACTGCAAAATTCCCGGACATTTCCAGGTTTTCCAGAAAGTGGTAACCCTACACAGACTCTGTTTACTCTGCTGAAACCAAATTATGCAACAAATAAAAAATCATGACTTGCTGACTAATATTGATCAGCTGTACGCACCGCAAACTCGACCGAAAATTTACGTTTCAATGCAATCTCGTGCACAAGACTGATGTCTGACTTGAGCGAATCGCTCACTGCAACGCACCATGCAACAAAATATCCACTGAAAGCGAAGTGGTTTACAATACAATTTAGCTCATAGACACACATCATTTTATTGCTCGTTCGTTATTTTCTTACGTTTAACTGACTGTGTTTTGTGTTTTGCATGTCTATGTATTTTATCATTTAATTTTATGATTTACTGTATACTATAGTGTCTATGATTTTAACTCTTTGTGTTAACATGTGCGCTTGTCACGTGTTTTTACCGCGCGACGCCTTGCTAAGCGCGGTATATGCCGTTGTCGTGTGTCTGTCTGTCTGTCTGTGTGTGTGTGTGTGTGTCTGTCACACTCCGGTATTGTATCAAAACGGCTAAACGTAGGAT
>Ga0209782_1002689_pt1 | contig 10021 bp, 8 predicted proteins | sample WorMetmaBAHAMAS1_FD_187390 | JGI IMG/M metagenome (GOLD analysis project Ga0209782, IMG submission 187390) | Marine gutless worms symbiont microbial communities from Max Planck institute for Marine Microbiology, Germany - Inanidrilus... | ecosystem: Host-associated > Annelida > Digestive system >...
ATTTTTTATTTCAGACAAATTGTCTGACGGTCGATTTATTATTAAACTGACATCCAATTCTGATACGAATAGGCCTATACTCAAGATTCACAACACTGCAAAGATCAGTGCCGGTACTTGTAACTGTCCAAAACAGGAAAATACCGGGTATATTCAACAATCATATAAAACAACTGGACTGGAACTTGGATGGAAAGAACAGTCTTTTGCACTCTTTCATTGTCATCAGTCTGCAATTTTATACAGTACACAGCTCGAACATAGATAGCATTAAACAGATAAAGTAGGCCTAAATCCAGCACATAAAAAACCACTAAGCGTCTATACATCAAAAGCGTTTTAGCCTGCCGGCCTGCATGCCTGTCATGCGGGATATACAGGGTGAGTCAACAAGAAGCTCTGCCATTGCAGAGGGACTGCGTGACGCGCATGTCAGTAGAAATCTTGCAACTACAAAGCATCGCATTTGAAGATGATTGTAATCGACAAATGACCTTGAAGTTTATACACCTAATGTCATCATAATTGCTGCATTTAGGCCTACGTAGGCCGTATATCACGTCCTGTTAGTGGTCTGTTGTTATACTATCTCTATCTAGCTCCAATCCTGAAACACTACCACTTTTGAAGTGAATGTGACTGAGGATGACCTTGCAAACTCCTTCATTTTGGACAATAAAACTTAAACTACAAGCTACGTACACTTTCTAATTTATGTGTAAATATATCGTAGTTGAATCACAGTTTATGTATGAGTTATACGTATTAAAAGGTTTCAAATAGCAAATGTGACCTTCAAACTTACTCAAGGTCATTGGCAATCATACCATTCGACAGGCAATATATGATTTCCTATTTGACTTCTACTGTAACTATGTCTCTATCTTGCACAGTTTCCGAGATATTATCGCAGCAATGCACAAGAGGCGCGACTAAATACACATTGTCAAAAGTTTGACCCTGAATCCTTATATGAGCCTATTAAATTTGACACTTTGCAGCCATACTTGGTCAACAAATAATAATTTTAGACTCCCCTTACATTGGACTTTTTGGTCCGTCTGGTCGGAACTTTCACCCTGGGTGATTTGCGGGGGGAGGAGGGTCGATTGGGCCGGCGACAATTTTTTTTTGTCACAGACAGAAACGTGACTACTTAAGTCACGCCTCGCGTGTGAGAGAGGCGCGACTAACAATGCAGAAATTGGGGTGGTTTTGGGGGTAGGAGTCACTCAAGGTCATCGGCAACATAGCCATTCGATAGAGCACATATGACTTCCTATTCGACTTTAATAGAAACTATGCGTCTATCTTGTACTGTTTTTGAGTTATAATCGCTTATTTCCCAAAATCTGAAACGTCACGTGACGGTGACCACGCCCATTCAAGGGACTGTCTGTAATCCCAATGCTAAGGCAGCACATGGCAAACCAGTGTACAAAATTTAAAGGGTCTAGCTTTAGCCGTTCTGGAGATATTTTAGGGGAAAGTAAAAAACTAAATGGGTCACGTGACCATAACCACGCCCCTTTTGGGGGTGATTTGTTATTTGTTTGTCAGTTCATAGAGAGCATTTTGAATACAAACTGTGATCTATGACAACAGTTACTGATGAACACTTTTACCATATGATTTCATTAATGTAGTGAGTTTGTTTCAAAAGAAGTTTGTGAATACTGCAGAAAGCTGTAATGGGATGTTAAAATTCAGGAGTTATTGTTACAAAAATCGTTACAGTTCTCACAAATATTGAGATAAGTGGACCGAAATTGATACATGGATGAGGATATCAATGGCGAACAACTTGGTACATTTTCGTTTGTGCAGGTTAACCACAAGCTGAAATATATGCAAAAGTCATAGGGGGTACTTTTTTGACTCACCCTGTATACTTGTAGGTATAACGGCCCATTATTCAATCTGGTATTGATTACTGTAAACCTAAATCCAATAGGTGGAGTATTTTGCTTTTAGGAATTTTTTGAAAGTGCCCATACAGTCAATTTCTGATAAATTTTCACGCCGAGGAAACGTGAAGCAAATCATGAAAATGTTAATTCACATGCAGTCGTTAGTGACTCGTGAGATGGCAGCATTTCTGTCGAGTGCTGCATGCAGGAGGACGTGAACACTGAGAAAACGTCGACAACTGGAACTGGGCCGGGATGAATGAATTCCACGCTGGAATTGCATCTTCTTTGTACATATAATAATGTTCAGACTATCAAAAATATATACACTATACAGGGTGCGCCAATAAAAACAATCCCCTAGAAAAAATGCTGTATTTCAATCGTGGTAGTATGCATTTGAGCCAAACTTTCAGACCTTTTATGTGAGTATTCACACAACATAAGCTGCGAATTTTATTGAAATAATCGGCACAGTCCCTCAGATACAGCAGTGTAAACTTTAAAGTTCACTTTTTCAAGTGAACATGCAGTTGCACATTGAATATGCATAAATAACAAATCAAATTTTTACAGCTTTTCATCAACAGTTTAAATATTTCAATAATAAAAGTCTGATGCCTATAGCTCACTCTGTGTTTAAATAAAACTGTTCTCAATGTCAGTGCCCACCAGTTGCAGCAACACACGATCGAAATCTGTTGCAAAATGATACAATTGCCTTATCAATTAACTCGTGAAGCAAATCATTCTGTGTCGTCGACAAAATGGTCTTTATCTCAGCATTTATGTTGGCCAGTTTTTGCATGTGTGTTTGATAGTGTTTTAGCATAATACCTCACACATGGTAATCTACTGGCACATCCATATGGTGCATTTTCTGATATTTTTACATCAAAATTGCAGTTTAATTACTGGTTCACTTAGAAAACTGTACTTTTAAATTCAAATGGTTGTAATTTTTAAACCATGGCAAATTTTGTGACGAAATTTGCTGCGTATGTGGCGCGTATCCTCCTCTGTAAAAGCTGTAAATTTGGTGAAAAAATCTTTTACAGTAACTGAGATAATGAATTTTTCCCAAGGGATTGTTTTTTATTGGCGCACCCTGTACATACACGTAATGGCGATATCTATAATAAACATCTGTTCAAGGAAGTTGTATTTAACAACATTAAACTTTTAGTGGGTTTACAGTGCCTGATTAATCATAATGCCTATTCAAGTGAATGTCTACAGCAGTACAAAAATTTACACTTTGCAACAATTTGATGACTGATTTGAAAGATGCACAAAAAAATAGAAACCGCTTTTGTTTAGGCCCTAGTGGCATGTAAACCCTTGCAAGTGTTGTCATGCAGAGGTCGACCGTCGACCGTCGCTGTTTACTGCACTAGGTTAAGCGTCAACATTAATAATACAACGTGACGGGACGTCGCGTCAGCTGAGACTTGTTTCAAGTATATAATTGTCTACCACCAGTGCTGGGTACGGTTGTTTTTATACCCGCGTGGCGCTATGTTATGGCTAGCTATGGGCCTGTCCATCTATCTGTCTGTCACAAGCCAGTATTGTATCAAATGGTTGTAGACCTACAGATCAAGCTGGTTTCTATACAGGCTTCCCTCAGCCTATCCTATAACATTCTGTTATAAGGAAACTAAGGTATCTCCAAAAATCAGGTTTCTTAATTTCCTCAGCGTCTTTGTGTCCCAAAGTCAGGCCACGACCCGACCAATTCAATAGACAAATAGACCTACGATCATCGGACGAAGTCGCTTATTTATCGCATTTGGCGTCCAGCTTCATATACTGTACTAGTAGAACGCGAGGGGCGTGATGCAGTGCGTCGCGCGGGTTCATCTGCACCAGCTGAAATTTGTTTTCCATAGAAAGCCGGCCTTATAGGCATTAGAACTACACAAGCTAGAGAGACAGTACAATAGCCTAATGTTTGACACTGAACTATTACGAGTGACTGTGTTACAACTGCAGTCTACATATGTTTCGTATGGTACATCGACTGACTAAGTTCTTAATGCGGAAACTAATCTCAAGTTCTAACAGAGAACAAGGAATAGTAAACAAAATATTGAATTTAACTGTAATCCTATGCACTGTATCATGCTGATGTCGACTCCTAAGTGTCCTTACGAGTTTCTACAACACAACACAACACATACAGTAAGTTACCACTTCAAACTGCCAATGAGTTTTGCATTTCAAACGACATTGACACCAGCACGTTCGCCAGTGACAACAAAGCATTTATGGACAGCAAACTGCGCCCCCAATGCTCAGCCCAAGCTGAGTAGGCCTATCTGGTTTTTTATCACTGAACAAAATTTTTTGAAATCTATGTAATAATTTCGGCTGTTAGGATATCTTCTTGCCGCTTAGGAGTACAAATGATGCGCCATAGAGCCCATTACATGAACATATAACGTCATCCACAAACCAGAAATACATAGGCCTAACGTATTGCATTGTCACCAGAGAAATATTTATGTATAAGTCTCTCGTGTATGGCACGTTTAACGAGAAAATTGGAGGGATCACAGATTTACCTGCCACCCACATGTTTAATTCACAAGTTGAATGAGCGATGTCATAGCTGCCTTTACTTCCCAGCCACACAGCATCATTGCATTTTCATGTATAGGTATTCACAACAGGCATACATTATTTCAATTTGTTGTTGGTTTTCGGACATTACAATTTTACCAAATAGTGTACACTCCTAACGTGTGGCTGGATATTTCATTATCACTTTGCTACAAATTTACTCCTACTGCCCTAAGTCCACTAATGAAAGAATTATCAAAAAACAGTCAGTAGCTGGCAAAATTACAGACAACAATATACTGCAACTGTGGTACTTATCTGCCTGGCTCCACATACAGTCCATTCACGCAACTGCTTCAGATTATTCCTCTAGGCCTACATGACGCATTCTCATTAATGCATCATACCACAACAACAAAAGGTATAGCAGTATATTAACCTTTGGGAAGGATGTCGACTCCAACTAGATATTCTTGCAACTTTTTTTCTTCAATAAGGCAGTTAAAAAGTAATGTTGAACCAACTTTTATGGTTTTCTCCCTTGGCAACTTGACAATGAATATGGGAGCTATCACAACAAAAATCAACAGCAACAATAATTTTATTTCTAGTGCAGTCCAATACAAAATAAAAATTGTAAGCACCACAACATGCCTAACAGCTAGGCTAGCACAACGTTAACAATGACCACAATTCACAAACACACAGACACACAGAACACAATATATGTAGTTACAATTAATGACCGGTAGGAAACCATATGTGGGAGTGGCCTAGCAAATGGTATAAATAACAATATCTTTGACCATGAAGGTCACTTGCTATCTACTATAATGAAGCCATTTTATTCCTATACCTTGGGAACTGTAGCACATTATACATGAATCAGTGAGTGCATCAGGTTTGTAATCTCAACATTTTATTGAAACTGAATGACTTCTCAAGGTTACAATCATTCACCTACACTGTACAAAAAAACAGTGGAAGAAACGGTTACTACAGACCACTAATGGAAATTGATATATGGTGGCCTATGAAAGAGCGGCAATTTTGATGACCCCAAGTGATCTTCAAGGTCTGTTGTAGATAAATAAAGCTGGTACCCAGTTCTATCAAAACTTATCAGTTACCTGAAGACTGGAGACTCTTCGTACATTTACTGTACTAAAGTTTATTAATACTGACTAATATTTGTTAAAATTATTTGAAACTATAACAGGGCTTCAATTTTTTAACAACAATGTAGCTAGCAAATAAACCAGGATCAAAATCAGTGCACTGCGTGGCATCAATGTCAACTAAATGATGGCAGTTCTTCTTTAGCAAAGTTTTAAAAAACAAGAAGCATTTGAAAAATGTTGGGCCCATTCGCCACTGCGAGCCGCCGCACGCCCATTCACCAGGTGTCGCCACTGTCGCACGCGCATCGATGTCCACGAGAACGACGACAACGACGAGAACGACGACAACGACGAGGACGACGACAATGACAACGCGTGCCAGAGGGGACCGCTATGGCCCCATGGAATGGGCCCAATTAAGGAGATATAACCCCAATTTAAATTTACATTTATGAATAAAATATTAAAATATTTGAACACAACAGATTTTCTAGAATCTGTAGAATAGATTTGCTGATTCCTAAGGTATGATGCGAGGTCTAATTGAGGTCTGGTCTGGCAAACAGCAGACCCAGGCAGTTGTTGACGAGGTGACTGATGAATGCAGACGATGTCTCCATACTTGTGTCCATGCAAAGAGATGCCATTTTGAACATTTGTTGTAATAATGGATGCAGCATGTCCTCTTTTAACACTGAATGGCTGAACATTTTATCATTTGTTGTAAGAGTTATGCAGGGTCAGTTATACCGGGGATCAGTTTTTGATGAACAGTAAAAATGCTGCTATGGAATTGATCTAAGATTATACCCTGTTTTATCAACATTTTGATGCTGCAAATATAAACATTAAAGACTCTTTCTAGATTCTGTGTACCAAAAAATTATTGATATTGTCTAACATTTGTTGAAATGAATTGAAAAAGACATAGCAAAACCACAGTACAGTTATTTTGATTACAATTCACCACTTACGCATATATTGTTGCTGCATCCTTTTAGACAGCTCCAATTCATTCTCATTTCTCTTTATGCTGCTCCATGGTATTTCGCTGTCCCTAAAAGCAATAATAAGTAAATACAATAAACGACACAATACAATACGATCTAGAATATTTATAGGCCTAGTCCATTCCAAAGCAGACATCATCAGCATAATCTAGAGCATGTACCAAAAACTGAAAATAGAATGTGTGGCAAGCCTAGCATATAGCCCACTTGGAGTTGTACGTCGCCTCCTAGCAAGTACTTATGAAACACACCCAATTACTAATCACCACAGTGTCCAACAGCCCTGCCCCTTAGCGAACATAGCAAAACTAACCATGGTAAAATTATCAATGCTAGCCATACAACTTTTTATGTCTTAAACTCCGGGGTCACTGAACCGAATCTCACCAAACTCAGTGTTCCAGAAAACGTGTGCAACAACTCAAAAAAGGTAAAAAGTCATGTTTTTGGATTTTAATAAATGCGTACATATAGTTTTACAGGCTACTTAATCCCGCAGCCTTTAATACACAATAACAAAAAGTCAGTACCGATAATTCACCGACATCGTGCTCAGAAATGTGGACACAAGAAAATGCAACTTAAAACTGTGTGTGATAAACGCCTATGAGTCCCCATAAATTCTGGGAATTTTGAAGCCAAATTATTTATAGACATTTAGCAAACTTGATACTTGAGCGAAGTTTGTGAACTCATTTTGACGGGTTGAGGACTAAACTTTTGCTAAAGACTTTTTACGAGTTTTTGATAGTCATTTAAAAAACAAAAAAGTCAAACACTGACCAAAATTTTACATGACGTACAGATATGATTACTGATTAAGCTGCTGAAACAAAAGTTGTGACATTCCTATCTGTATCAGAATGCCAATGTGTCGAATGAAGGACTATCGTCAAATTGCTACCAAGTCGCGGCAAAAATTCAACACTCTAGCCTGTTTAACTCCGAAGTTACTAGAGTAATTTTCACCAAATTTTTACACGATATACAGGCATTATTCCACTATTAACGCGCACATATACAATGTGATATTGCAGTCCATTTAGGAACGCTAGAGCAAAGAGTGAAGACTGTCAATTTCATTGTCTTCAACCCCCCCCCAAAAAAAATAATTAGTTCCATAGCAATGTCTCTTTGGCTACTACAAAACTTATGTAAAGTTAATACATATGTCTACCAATGCTGAAAATTTTGCAAAGATCGGTCCAGTACTTGCCAAGATATGCCGATTTTTGCTGTCTGGACAAAAAAGGTGTAGTTGTAATCAAAATTGTGATGTTACAGTACATTTCAGAACGCCAGTGTGCCAAATCTAGGACAATTATCAAATTGCAACCAAGTCGCAGCAAAAGTTTCACAAACTCCCTTCTTAAACTCCAAAGTCACTGGACCAATGTTCACCAAATTTCTACATGATGTAGCCGAATCATCACAATGTGACATTTTTAATGCTGCTTAACGACTGGCCAATCCGTTTTCGAACGATGGAGCAAAGAGTAACGGCAGTCAATTTTGACTTCTACTACAAGCCCATAAACTTAATTGGTTGCCATAGCAACATCCCTTTGGCTACTGCAAAACTTATATCAATTTGTAATCTTTATATATATGTCTACTAATGCTGAAAAGCTGGTAAAGATCGGTATGGTACATGCCGAGATATTCAGTTAGATATGCCGATTTTTGCTGTCTCGTCCAAAAAGCTGCAGTTGTTACCCTAGCATTCTCTGGGGTTACTAGACCGATTTTGATCAATTTGCACACTGTGGCTACAATATTGCCATTGAAAATTTATAAATCAGAACAGCTATTTATAATATTCCTACCCATTTCGGAACTCCAGACTGCCGAGTGAAGGTCATTTTGTCAATTTTGCCCAAAACTGGTTGCCATAGCAACATCCCTTGAGGAATTAGAAAAAGAGTCCAGATTGATCATATTCATGCAAATACCTATCATTTGGTGTAACAAATCGTAAAAATCAGTCCAGGTAAATAGGAATCCTGAGATAATTGGTCTCCAGTTAAAAAAGGAAAAAAGGAAGAAATGACAGAAGGTAAAATATATAGCCCGGTTGGCAAGTTTGCCGAGCGGGCTAAATTAATGTATAAATATATACCAATAATATTTTGGGGTTTGTTAATTGGCATACCTTTCCTGAGTTACTTCAGGTGATAAAAACATAGGTTTTGACAGTGCACAATGCAATACACTGTGACTGTAACTGTAACTAAAGTATTTATACTGCGTTTCCTACTAAAAGACCGGAAGCGCATTACAGAGTCATTTACAAATATTCAATGAAGCCCCGGTTAAATAATACAGTTTTAAGACAGCGTTTGAAAGATGTAGGCTACTCGTCGACCGGTGGAGTTTGATGTCAGTAGGTAGACTATTCCACACGCACGGGGCCGCAACGACGAACGCTCTGTCTCCAAACCTTCTACGTGTTCGTGGCACATACAGATCGCCACAAAATGCTGTCCGCAACGAGGCTCGTGATGGCAGATCAGCTACTGGCCTGATAAGGTCCGCAATGTACTGAGGTGCATGCCCAACAAGTGCCTTGTGAACAAGCAGACAGAGTTTGAAGTCGATCTTTTCAGCGATCGGAAGCCAGTGTAACTCGAGCAATGCTGGAGTGACATGATCGCACAGTCGCAGGTTGAGGACCATTCGTGCTGCTGCATGGAGGACACGCTGCAACGGACTTAGTGTGTTCTGTGGTAGACCCACAAGAATGGCATTACAGTAGTCCAGTCTTGACAGCACTAGTGCTGAAACTAGTCTGGCTGTTACATCTCGGCCAAGTTGACGATTGTACACCCAAGTACAATCATGCAATTTTTAGCTGCCGATGACATTTGGCCTTAACTGAAAGTAATTTCGGCTACTGGAACCACCTGAAACGGTTTTGCATATTGACGATCAGATTAATTCATCATTCAGTTATACCATATGCTGACTACAGCCTGTAAGACAAATAAAATAAAAACGTACTCAATAAGCTTTGGAAGAACATTGACGAAAACTGTGATGTGAGCCTGGCCAACGTCATTAGTAGCAACAACAGTATACTCTCCTGGGTCCGTCTGCAACACTGACTTAATCTGCATCATGTAACTGTTGCCGGGTTCAGCCATCACGCGATGACGTTTACTGTACGTCAACTCGCGTACACCTTTGTACCACGTCACTGCACAACCCGCGTCACAAAATATAACGTACGCCATTTGTCCGTTTAAGTAGTTTTTATCAGTTATGTATCATAATGTCACAGAACGTCGACATGACAATACCTATTCTCTCCGACCAAGGAGACATGATCTCATGTTAAGCCGTGGTTCATATTGCTTAACTGACTGCAATTTTATTATTAGGCAAATATTTAAGGACAGCTATTGACTAATTCATT
>Ga0209782_1002690_pt1 | contig 10019 bp, 10 predicted proteins | sample WorMetmaBAHAMAS1_FD_187390 | JGI IMG/M metagenome (GOLD analysis project Ga0209782, IMG submission 187390) | Marine gutless worms symbiont microbial communities from Max Planck institute for Marine Microbiology, Germany - Inanidrilus... | ecosystem: Host-associated > Annelida > Digestive system...
ACGGCACGTCTCTGACAATGATCTTCTCCAGCTGCTGGCTGGTGACCAGCCACATGATCTGCGTTTTGGTTGGGTTCAGGCGCAGTCGGCTGGCCTTCATCCAGTCGTTAATGTCGGCAATGCATGCCGTTATTTCTATGGAACCCAGTGAGATGATCATCCAGTTTTGGGCAGTTTTGACTTTTGACTGTGTTAACTCCATGGAGATTCAGGTTTAGTGGGTTTACAGACAAAAATAAATGTTGACAAATTACAATAATCTATTGATGTTATTAATTGGTTCTGAGTCTTGACATGCATTTGTTTGAAAGTGCATTTTAGCTAACATCAGGTGGTTTCGGATATCAACCTAGCGAACTATAATGAACACCCAAAACTTGCAAAAAAAGGAGAGTTGTAGACATCAGCCTAGAGAACCAAACAAACAAAAGAACACTGCAGAACTGCATATCACTGTACTGGACAGCTGCTGTTAGATATGCCACCATGTTCCAAGACTTGAATGTGATCTATTTCAGTTCATGTCCGACTATCAAAATTGGTTAAAATGCAGAGCCCGCCCTTCAGTATTATGCAGAGATGCAAAGCAAGTGATGCGTTTGCCTCTGTACCTGAATTGATACCAGCAATGCTGTGAAGTGGGAAAAAGTAACTGTTGGCCTGACAGACAGAAATGGCAGCTTACTGCAGCTCTGCTCTGTGTCTATGAATAACATCATCTGCAAGCTGACTGCCTAGTAAATGGAGTATCTTTTATATCTTAGATATGTTGTCATCGATTGGCACTGTTGTTTGGATTTGCAGTGTCCATCCGTTCAGTTTACATTGCAGAATGATAGCTCATGTTGTTCTGCAGCTCTGCATGAAAACTGATGTAATTTGGGTATTGGGTTTTATTGCACTTCATTTATTTTATGGAGTGTTTTAAGGGAATTAGCACAACGAAGCTTCTTTGGAGCTAGAATGTGGGTTGATGTACTTTGTATAAAGGTCTCTCTATGAAAGGGATAAACTCGCATGTGCAGAATGTAATGTTCTGATGCTGTCACCATAGCTGTAATAGTAAAAGCATCATTCGCTATTGCACAGAAGTCAATGTAGATGGAACATTGTATGCGGTGTACTGTAGTCGACAGCATTGCACTGGTTTGGTGGTGCCGAGCTTGGTCTGGATCACTTTGTTCATCACTACCTGGACTTGAACACAGTGCAGACAAGAACTGATGACAGATATTATTCAAACCTGGAACAGTTCTATGCAGACTGCTGTACCATTCAGCACAATATTTTTGTTTGTTTTGGAGGTAATACTTTCAGTTCCGCCAGTAAGTGATGCTAACGTGTCAGTTATATTGACAGGACATACTTTTATGCATTGCATGCCCATATGTTCTGGGGAGCCTGGCAGCTTAAAAACTACCATTCCTGTTCGTGTTGACTAATGACCATATAAGAGAAGAACGGATGCACGTGACTTTTTATATAGGATATACATTTCCCTTATCCACGAGAATTGCCTCTGTACACTGGGTCTATAAAATGTTCACACCTTTAGCTTGCTATAACCTTGATGTACATGAACTGATTTTGATTATTTTTGGCAGAAACACGCTGTAGGCCATAACGATGAGAAAACTTGTTTCTGTTTGTAAATTTGTCAAAATTTGACAGACGTTAATGGGGTTTCACTGTTAGATTTAGAAATAAATGAATGGCACATGTGATGGTAGAATCTCGCTCACCTCACCTAGTTTGTGTTGCCACACTACCTTTTGATAGTTGAAACACTGATAATGCATGTCAACACAGATTCGTCTTCAAATTACATTAACAGCTTCACAAAATGTCCTGATGAACCACATAATGAAAATCTATTTCAAAGCATGTGTTGACAGTGTCTGCCGCCAGCATGCACACGTGATCTCAGATGGTCATAGCACATTGTTGATGTCAGACCAACTTTGCAACAAGTGGACACTTAATGACATCACTGATGATGTAACCAACTGTAGGTTAATTGGAAAACAAGTAAATTGTAAATATAAGGAACATGTCTCTGTTCCAGTTTAGCATATTTTACTATTTTACAAATGTTAGATGTTAAACATGTTGTGTATGACAGTTTTGTCTTTTTGCACTGAAGCGCTGTGCACACAACACGGTTCAACTGCTGTGGTGCAAAATTTTGGAATTATTCTTTGAGCTGTGACCACCCAACAGCACTTAGATGAACCCCATTGATTACGAGGCTTAGGAGTTATACAGCGGCATGAGTATGAATTGCGAGTCAACAACATTGAAGAAATCAAGTAGCAACTGGTTGAAGTCTGGCAAACCAGTAACACAGCATTTGAGGGACAAGATACAATTTTATGTTTTCCTGTTTGCCTCTTCTGCCAGGTAGTCCAAAAACATTCATTAGATGAAGTGGGACAATGAAACATCTGATATTCTCTTCTTCCTTGTTTACATCTTTTTGCAAAAACAAATTGGAATTGGTTTATGTATGTCGAAGTGACAGCAAGCACATATTGTGAACTTTTCTTGAGACACAGTTGTAAAATACTGACTAAGGAGTAGAGGACTGCTGCTGATAAAACTGTTTTGAATGTTTTCAGTGTCATTTATTTTCCTTTCAGGGTCTTGGCTGTAAGGTGAAACACGTAGGAGCACTAGAGCAGTTTTGGCCAGTGATATGTCCTTCTTAAGCCACCGGTGAGTTGTGTAGTGACAATGGAGTCCTACATAACTCGCCAGTGGCTCAAGTAAGAACATACCAATCTTATCAAGTGCCAGTCTTTCACTTAATCACAGGATCTGTTTCTCATTGCCATCGAGACAGCAGTGGGTTAACTAGGCTTAAGAATATGTTGGGAGTGTTTCTTATGACAAACTAGGACTACATTTTTCAAGAAGGATATCTGTGAAATTATGGGCAACCAACTATACCATGAAAAACATACCTTGATTGTTTATGAAACTGTGTCTAATCCATGTGCAGCATAATTAACTAATGTGGACCCTGATTGGTGATGAAAAGTTCAGCTATAACCATCATTGGTTATCATTGTTGTCAATGTGTTTTATTTGTGTGTGCATCTGTGTCGCTTGATGGATAGATCTGTACATTTTAGAACAGAAATAAGTGTCAAAATAGGTCTAAAAGTGGATGTTCATTCTTAACATGAACATCTGATGCATAGTTGACAAATTTTTATACCATTGACCAGCTGTAGAAAATTCAGTCACATATCTTACCTGGTGTTTTTATGTTCACATGTTCCAGCCGCTATATGCTGAATGTAATTTCAGATACTGGCATTCTACAAGACTTGGCACGAGTAATGATTCGGGACTGTCGTTATGATGTGAGTTGTGTGTCATATATGTTTCAAACATTTCTTGAATGTACCCAGCAGTCACTGACTAGTGACCACATAGCAGTGATTCTATCTGAGCACACACACACACACAAACACACTCATGAGCGCTGGGCCTTGCGGTGAGTGATCCGTACAGTCGTGTCTTCGCGTAGGGTCAGTACTTTGTTGACTAGGCCGTGCGTGCTGGGCGGAGCTGGCTAGCTGTCCAGTTGCCGGTCACGCAGCACTGCCGCGTTTTGCCAACTCGGTCCTATTACCGCATTTAGGTGGTTCAAATGTCACGGCGTTCCCACGGTCCTCGTCCACGTCAGGCACCACCTCTATCGGAAGTTGAAGCCACCGACAACAACATGCACACCATATAATGGCCGCCGCGTGACCCCCTGATCTGTAATTGGTGATCACTGACAGCGTAGTTCGCTGTGACTGGTTGCTTATGCCGTTGCTAAGTTAATGCAGTGCAATGGACTGAATGAAGTGCAACATGTTCAGTGACCACGTTAGATTGGTTCAGAGGCAGAGTATTTAGCCTGATGCAATACATGTCTGTGGTCACATACACACATGTACTGGTTTAATGGTCATTATCTGCGTGAACCTGGTTTAAGCCTATATTCCACGGGAGCAGTTTCCTCTTAGCATCCTTGTCACATCCTCGTGTACATGCCCGACATGCGCAACTTCCTCGCAGCATCCTTGTAGGAAACTGCTCTTGTGGAATTTACGCTATAGCCAGTTTCACCGCTGCTGTTCCTCTGAGCTTCACTTATTCTGTTAGAGAACCTTTACGGATAAGGGTCATTGGTGCTTTACAGTCCAGATTTCCTTCCCATCACGTGGTCTGTAGCATCTCAGCACTGAATGGAACAACTGAGTCATTGAAAGTAACTGAGCGGAGAATTTTGAAACTTGCACCTCATTGAATTCTTGTTAGTACAAGTATCAGCTAACTCTGATGGACCATGAGACACCATCACACTCAACCCAGTCACCCATCACGCTGTGTGCAAAGCTGGATGCCGAGTGTGATCGACAGGTGATGGTCGTCGGTGTTGACAATACATGCCATGTCAACTGTCATCAACAACAGACGATGTCTGTCAGTTGTATGAGCACATGTGCACCATGTTAGTAAGTAAGTAAGAATATTTATAAGGCACAATAAAACAATCTGTCACAATACGCCGTGGTTAAGCAACATAGACAAACAAATGCGATTTCAGTTTGCGCCTAAACCTTGCGAAGCCTGAGTCCTGTCGGGAGTTCTTGAGGTAGAGCATTCTACACTCTGGGTCCGGTGTGCGTATAGTATCGATGGTGTGTCACAAATGTGGTCACAAGCTCAATCCTCGTGTGCCATTGTGAAATATTTATAAGTCCAGAGTTGAACAGGCAAAATTGGGTCACAGGAGCCCTACCACACCCCATTTGGGGGATGATTTGTCATCCACACACTTGGGGCTTGTTAATATGTGTCATATTTGAAATCTGTATCTTCACCCGTTACGCCAGTGGCAAATGTGTAAAAATGTCATGATTTGGGTACTTAGCAGTCACTCAAGGCCATCAGCAATGTCACCATGCAATGGAGTGCATACAACTTCCAATTTGCATGTAACGGAAACTATGTATCTATGTTGTGCCGTTATCAAGATATAGTGAGTTATTTGTTCAACATACCCCATTTATACATACCACCACCTGCATTTGGCAGGTGGTCCCGTTCTAATGTGGCCAAGACCTTTGGCATTGGTATCGAGAAACTAGAGTTCCTGAGCTATTATGTGACGTTTTTTTGCGTAATATTCAGAATTTCAGACAAGCCATTTTGTCAGTTCCAATGCGTGATGGAAGGACATACGTCATGCAATAAACTATAGATTTCACAGCTGCCTTCTTGTAATTGTAATAGTGTATAACATAATACAATGTGGTGATGTAAAACTAGTTTATGTACCAAATCGCTGCCTCTGATGTACTGCAGGCATCAGTATGCATACTATGGCTACTAGAGATTTTTGTTTAACCAGCAGCAGCTTTCTTTGAGCTGGGTGCCCCAAAAACCTTCTTGATAATTTGAACTTGCTACCTAAAATGTATTTATAAAGCATTGAAGGGTAAATACAACATAGATATATGTGTACACTTGTTTACTGGAAACAGAATTATCTCAGATATGCTAAACATCTGCTGGTAAACCTGTTTGAAAATGAGTTTATCAGAGTAACTGTCAGAAAGACTTGTCAACGAGATTGTTTTGCCTTTGTCCAATTGAAATTGTATTTATTGGCATTTTGTCTAAAATTGATTCTACTGTAATTTATTGTGAACGTTTACAGGTACTTACGTGTGAAGTATTACAGTGTGTTGAGTTACTGGTGAATAGCCATCGAATGCTGTGTACAGTTGAATGAAATCAAGCGATGTAAAGATTGCTATTATCATTCAAACAAGAAGAACAAAGACTGGTTTTGCATGCCTTGTGTTAGTGATATATTGTTCGTTTGGGAACGGATAGTTTTAGTAACATTTTTCATGTACTTTTTCATGGGGTCAGTTAGTTTACAATTCACTATAATCATTTGCATGTCGAGAGTTAAAATGTCATTTGAATTTAGTATTTGGAATATCAGTGAGTGTTACAGCTAAAGTTAACATGTATTGTAATTTAAATGTGTTGAAGAATCCGGCACATGAGTTGATATTTGCAAAGCAGAAAGGCTTCTGCTACTGGCCTGCCAAAGTGATACAGATCCACGGAAATGAATATGACGTCCGTTTCTTTGGTGCCCGGCATCAGCGGTATTTTTTTTATTTGATTATTTAGTGTTTATTTGTGACATTTTTAACATGTGTTCTAATGGAATTTTTATCAAGTGATGCTTTTTCCTGTTGATAGTGGCACCTCTCTTGTAGATGTTAAATTATTAACCATTACAGGACAACAGTAGACATTTGTGTGATGATGGAAGATTTTTAATATAGTTTTATTAATATCAACAAATATGTGCAAATTGTTAATACTGGTAACTGACAGATACTGGTAGATATTTTGGCATTTGTTAGAGTCGTCTGAAAATGGAGGAGCAAACATGATCAAACGGTGGCAAATACAGGGCTGGAAAATGAGGAACCAAATTGCATTGGAAAACAAAAGACAAAAAAAGCATTGAGTGAACACATAAACATGTTGCAATGAAACAAAACCAATTATTCATAGAAAAAATGATGCAATGCAATGAATTCAAAGCACAGTACAGTACATAAGAAATAATAGGCCTTGTCATAAAATGATGCAACACTAGATACAATATAGCATTTCTCATTTTTACTCGCTTATATGGCAATAAAGTAAAATCGCAAAGACATTAATTTGTAAAGCACCCAAAAACAACTTGTCACTTAGTATGCAACATGACACAGTCAGCACGGAAACAACATTTCGATTACTATAGCCGTGGTCCTTTATTTTCCAGTCCTGACATTTTGTCCTGCATTTTCTGGTCCTGCACATTCCATTCCCACATTTTCCATTCGTGGCATTTGGTCCGGAATTTTCCTCCCTGGGCATTTACCCTGCATGGTACGTCCTGCATTTTAGCATCCTAATTTGTTAACCTTAGGGTTAATGTTTTAATTATCTAGAGTAAGCTAAAACAAGTGCATATTTGAAGCATTGATTGTTGTGCCACTTATCTCAAATGTTCTCTTCTGAAACCGATTGAGGAAGAAAATGGAGGGGAACCGCTAACCCACGATCTGGAAAATGTTTGTTAAACTGGAGGTGTTGGTGATGGTGATTCTACGTACTAATAGTCACATATGTCCCATTTATGGATAAAATTGCACGTGTTGATTTGTAAATAGTGCAATTGTTCCATCGTCAAGTGTCCGACCTATTGACACAAGTATGCAAGCATTAGGAGTGAAGCGCACGTCGGGGTTTGTGCGAGCGTGCGGCGAACTGGCTCGACACCGGGAACTGCTTGCTCGTCCCGCGTCCAACTCCGACGACTCGTCTGATGAACACGATCATGATGTCCGTGCCAGCCAACGGAAGGTAAACACCTCACTCGCGTTTTAGCCATTTTCACCGGTTGTGAGACTGCTAGTAATCTACAGGGTGTGCCAATAAAAAACAATCCCTTAGGAAAAAATCATTATCTGAGTTACTGAAATACAGCATTTTTGCTAGGGGATTGTTTTTTATTGGCGCACCCTGTACATCACAGCAGCCATGAAGAGCTATCCGCTCATATAGTCGAGTCAACCCTGTACAAGTTCGGAGTCCGAATTCGTATCATTTGTACTTCAGTCTGACCTGACTATGTGGTTAGACTTAGTGTTGTTTGTTTGTGAATAGCATTTGGGTGGATTTTCATGAAATTTGGAGAATAGGTACTGTCAGACTATGGATTGAAAAAGAGTTGATTAAATTTTGGAAGGTTAGACTTATTGGATCAAGATTAGGTTTAGTTCACTGTAGCAGATGTATGTGCAATACCAACTGGTGTATAACTGAGGACCATGTGTGTGTGAAAAGTTGTTATCGATCAAGTCAGAGCCAGCGTCATCAGTAAGCAAGTCTCGGCGTGTTGACAAACAGCCTTTTGCCTCGGAGTCCGGCTCCAGTCTTGCCGTCTCGTCAAGTCGACGTCGACAGCATCACATGGGAAAGTCCAGTCGCAAACGTCCCGCAGAGGTTTCTTTTGTTACTGTATTTTGTTACCTTGTTCTGATTCGTGTAGTTATGGCTGTCTTGGTTTGTTGAGAGGTACATCAGCGGTTCAAAAGACTTTGCTATGTAAATCATTTTGTGTCTGCATTTTAGACTCATTTTGTTGAAGAATCTTCCGTAGTGTCTTCCAGTGAAGATCGCACTCGTCTGGCACGAATTTTCAACACGTCTAGTGTTGCAGTACAGACTGTTAAAATGGTAACTACGTTTGTTCACATTTGTTTATGCCGTTGCAGATAAATGTAGCAGTAGCAATAATACAGAAGTAGTGATTGCAATATGCGACGTCATCAGTTGTTTACTTACTGTATCATGGTCTGTTTGTAGCCACTAGAAAGTTGTGGTTGCCCAGCAATAGTGATTGATTGCTTGTAGATGAAATCATCGGTTGACAACTTAACAGACAGTGCTTCACAGACGGATGCAGATATGTTTCCTTCTTGCGGTCCTGATTGTGAGGCTCGTTTTGAGGTGAAACTTCGAGATTTCCGTGCACGTATCGAGCGCGAGTTGAACGACCAGATGCAAGTGGCAATGAAAAAGCTAGAGGACCAGGTTTGTGTTACTGTTCATTGTATGTGAGATTTCCCTGCCATGTTGATAGCGAAGCTAATGTGGTTCACTGTTGTTTGTTATTGCGGAAGCATTTCCTCAATACTAGCCAAGAGAACCGAGAAAAGTATCTCCGAAGTGACCTATTTTGTGTCGAGTGGGTTGTAAAACTTTAGCTTAATGTTTCAGCTGCATGGCAGTGTAGAGTGTCATATGTGTGGCAAGAGTTCCAGTGGCGTAGATACTCGCAGTTCGTTGAGAACTGGGACCTCCGACGTTCTTGGACCCAAAACTAAAGGATACCATACTACTCTAGAGCGTAGGTGGGGTGCTTATGTCACGTTCATAAGCCTGAAGCTCTCAGGTGGTCAGACGTCTGAAGTCTGCAACATATGGCCGGTGCAGTGTACCGCCCGGTGGTCGAATGCCGCTGCCCACTGATCAGTACTGCATGATACTGCTTGGTTACCGGGGCACAAGGGTGTGAACAGCTTGAGAATCATTATGAAGCCGTGCCCCAACTGGGAGTTGAACCCAGAACCATTTCATCACGAGACCAATGCAAAAACCCCATGCAGCATCATGCCCAAAGGCCCAGGAAAATGTTAGCCAGTCGAAGAAAACTCACTGAATAGTAAATTATGTGAAAGATGTGAATTGCTGTAATGTCGTGCTAGAGTGAGACTGTTGGAATATTACGTAACTGTCAAAACAGTGTGTGTAGTGTATCAACGTTACTGCTGAACCTGGCTCGCCCAAAGCAATACTATGCCTCTAATGGTTTTGACTAAGGACGCTTTTATGTGAAAGCCGGAGACAAGTTTCTTGCACCATGTCACCTTATGTCATTGAGCAGCTTAATACTGATCGAAACATAGTAATGATCTGCACTTTGGAAGTCATCAGCAGGTTGCGGGTGAGTTTTGGTCTACTGTCGACAGACTTACGAAATGGGTCATTGCCCTTTGGGAGTCTGGAAAGACTCTGACTTTTGATTGTTTCATTTTTTTAATTACTGGTACCGTTATTTTTCAGTCGCGCCTCTCGCATGCTGCGAGGCGCGACTCAACCAGTCAGGATGCTGTGTGTCTGTCAGTCTGTCACATGTCTGTGTGTGGAAATTTTTTTTCTGACCAACCCCTATCTCCAAGATGGTTTGACCGATCTCGATGAAATTTGGCATGATGGGAGGTCTTATGGGGTAGCATCCCCTAAAATTTTTGGTGAACTTTGGCCCACTTGTTTGGCGAGCACAAATTTTCGATCGCGGATATCTCTGGCATTTTTAACTGATTGCCACAAAATTTTGCTTGGTTGGGGGTTTTGTGGAGTAGCATCCCCTAAAC
>Ga0209782_1002691_pt1 | contig 10016 bp, 8 predicted proteins | sample WorMetmaBAHAMAS1_FD_187390 | JGI IMG/M metagenome (GOLD analysis project Ga0209782, IMG submission 187390) | Marine gutless worms symbiont microbial communities from Max Planck institute for Marine Microbiology, Germany - Inanidrilus... | ecosystem: Host-associated > Annelida > Digestive system >...
ATAAAGGCAAACTGATACTACATGCATTCTTTTGCCAGATGGTAGCACGGTTTTGTCTTGCTAGGGGGCGACACTGTGGCGCCGAGCGGGCTATACGCTAGGCTTTGCCACGCATTTCTAGTTAAATTTTAAAAAGTGGAAAATAACACAACTTAGAACAACAAAAAACGTCAATTTTTTTGTAAAACTTCTTTCACTTACAACTCGCCCCAAACAAACAATACATAGGACTCGACCATAATGCCAGAAGATAGACGCAGACTGATTGGGTAAAACATCGTGAATGGCATATTAAAAAAACTGATTCATTTTTCGATACAGTTCCTTTTTCCCCACTTTGTATTTAAGTATTGTTTTTTATTTGTTTTCTACCATGTATTTGGTGAATAAAGATTATCAAATGTGGAGCTGAAATTGCAAGACTTTACATCGCGGAACTGTTTACTGAGCAGTGACGAACTGAATAATGAAGAATTGGACAATGACGGACGGATTTGATGGCTACAAGCCAAGCAGTAGGAATCGTGGGCTAAGCAACACAAGCCTATACTGCCTATTCACATCTACTGTTAAATACATCAATGAAGTTTATATGATATCAGTATGAAACTAGAGATGTTGGACGCGTCCCAGCGTAAAACTAAGTAGCTCGTTCTTGTCCCATTTATTTATTTATTAGCACAAATTAAAATCAATACAATAATCAGCCACTTGCCGCCACTTGGAGAATACCATTAATTAATCTGATAGCTGCTAGTCCAAAATATGAAGCACACAGACAAACAGACAAACGGCGGTGAAAACACTATCTACCCCAAAGAGTGACGAGATAACACAGTTTGCAAACGATAGAGAACGTTGAACGGCTTTGATCCGTAAAACGCATTCCACGACGCCGACACCGACACCGACATTCTCGCGAGGATGTCGTTGTCGGTGTCCCTGTCGGTGTCGTGGAATGCCAGCTTGAACAACAGTCGAAAGTTTCTCGTGACGTTCGCCGTTAATTCGTGTCGTGTATTCGTTGTCCTTTGAAAACGGTTTAGCAGTGAACTAGGCCAACTCAGCCTTTCATCCTTTCGCGGTCAATAAATGAGTAGTAAGCTGGAATCGGATGTGTGTTACCGTGTGCGGGTGGCGCCTGGTGAAAGCTACAGAGGTAACCACAGGCTTAGCGAAAAGTAATGACAGCCTACCGCCGGGTCTTTGGCGCGATTCATTTCACGCCACTTGTGAGCTGACTGCCTGTACGGCGGGATCAGCTCCGGGCCAAACGCTCGGTAACGAGTATGGCAGAACTATAGGCCTACCTTTTTGCCTAGCTTATAACACGCCAAGTCAGCCAACAGCCTGCGATCTCAATATTAAACAGATTAGCTCCGGAAACAGAATACTCCACTTTTGGCTTCGGGCAACAGGTTCACAACGTTTCAAAGCGGTGACCTTCAAGCAGTTACCATCGTGTAATGACAGGTCGTTAAAAAACGCGTACGCCACACAATAGAACGCATCCCGCGGTAAATGAAACCGATAGTTTAATTGACTCGTCGCCGAAACAGACTTGTCCGTCACCGACACACAGACGTCGAGATTGAGGAAAGAGCTGAGGACACGCGGCGGCGGCGGCGGCGGCGGAGAGGTCGTTTGTCATCGACGCAAACTACACGCTGCTGCTGCTGCTGCTGCTTTGAAACTCTCTGTCAACAACGAGTCGACCGACCCGCCAACACGATTAGTTTCGCATTTGTCGCCGGTCGGAGCCACCTAATAATTAGCTCGTTAGAACGTCGCTTTGTCCGGCAAGCTCGCGATCGGCAATCATCGTTCGGGTCGCCGGCGGCGGCAGCGGCGGCGGCGGCAAACGCGGGCGGTTTCGACCGTAACCCTAGACGTAACGAGGTTGGCGCGGCGGGAGTCGACGACGACGACGACGACGTCCGTGCGCCGGCGTTAATGTCCACCTGCGGCACTGGACCGAGTGCCGTGACCACCCAGCCGGCAGGCCGGCCGGCCAACCGCGCGTCACGGCCAATTAGCCACCGCCCGACCGACGCTGAGCCGAAATCGCCTCCAAGCTTCCGGTAAATAACGACTTCGACGCGTCCGATGCGATCAAGCTCGGTAGGCCTATATATACAGACGCGGAGACGTGTGAAACTGTATTTTCGTCCACGTCGCATTTCGACGCGTTTTATCGCCGTCGTCGTCGACACTTGTCAGTAACTTGCCAACTCGATTTATGCACGCGGAAATAGACGCAAACGAACCGGTCCGCGATTAAAAGCATAGCTGCAGCAGGCCAAATCGAACTGCACCATGCGCTGCGTCGCCGCCAACGACGGTGCGTGGACGTTCAGTGTAATAAACCTGCGATGGACTAGTTAAGTTGACAACACTTGCGACGGTCGACGTCCCTTGGATAAAATCAGAAAACTTGTTTGGTATCAGGTCCCAAAGGAAGTGCTCATATTTACGGAGATACTCCAATTTCCTTACAACAGTACAGGAAAAGTCGAGAATAGGCTAGCCTCTGTGCCGAAAATCAGCTCAAATTTAAAATCTTTTTATTTTCGATAGAACACGGCTTGTTAAACGGAGTACGGACATACATCGGGCCATACCGAGCATGCACTCGCTGTGTTGTATGTATGCTAATGTTTTTTGAAAAAATAACATGTCACCATTGCACTTTAAACAGTCTAAAATACCAGTCGTTTCGGCGAAAACATGCGGAAAGTGGATGCGCCAAAACTGTCGATATACAGCTAACGGCGACGTCATCGCCGACACAAATAAGGATGATAACGTTCGAATGCAGTCGGTCTGCTCTCCAGCTTACGACCGATGACGTCATCGTCGTACCGGAAGTCACGTGGTGCGGCGGGGAATGACTGAGTGACGGACACGCTGCCGCCGGCGAGGCTGAGCAGGTGCTCGTAGCAGAGCCTCTGATAGTGGAAGTCGGCGGCGGCGGCGGCGGGCGACGGCGCGGCGGCGATGAGCGACGGAAGTGGACAGACTGCAGGACGAGATGTGGACGACGACGACGACGACGATGACGATGACGTCAGAACTGACGTCATACCCGTGTCAAACACTTCGGCGTTGTCTGCACATCCATACCAGCATCTAGAGAATATATAGGTTTCAAATATGCACGCAATTGGTGTATAATACAAGTATCAACTGCACCGCGCAGAGACCGAATTATAACACGTACGCAAGGCTATGCACTGTATACGATAACTAACGATAAGTCTTTTAACAAACTTATGATGGTCAAACGTATGATGGTCATCGATTGTTCAGGTAGAATACATTTTCATCGACCACTTGAATGGTTCAGGTGACGGTAGATCAGTCGATCCAGTCTAAATGTTTGTCTTGACAAAAACTTGTACCGTAAACTAAATAATCTACATATAGGAATGTAATATGCATTATCAGAATTGATTCTACTTAGCGCTTGGTAGCTATATAGAAGAATTTGTGTATATTATTTAAGAAGAACATTAGTAATTTCTCAAACGGAATTACAGATGAATGAAATAAATTTCAAGATGACACTGCTTCTTACACATATTGATAAATAGTAGTTTTCAAAATAAATGCAACTGATGTAGGGCCTATGCACGATTTTTTTTACATTTTTCCTCTTTAAAATTCTATTATCTCCTGCTAAACATGCATACACGGTAAATAAACCAGCAACTGACTACGCCGTGAATGGCTTCATCGTGTTCACTGAAGAGTAAAACATGCATGTTACCTATCGACAACACCAGTACACTCGCGTTTCACATAGCATCAGTGCCATCAGATAAAGATCGTATATGAAGGCATTATATGTGCCAAACTCTAACTGCCTGTGCTCGCTGCTCCTAAACGGAACAAACGAAATGGAGAATATATATACACGGACGTATTCACGTTCCAGGTAGTATGTCACGTCTAAATCGAGGAGGTCGGGGAAGCGTCAAACGCCTCGAGGCAGATGCACGACGACAGCAGCGACTGCGTGATGCCGCCACGTGAGCGCGACGCACGACGGACCTCGACGCCGTGCCAGAGACCGTGTTCCACAACAACTGATCGACGCGCGTCGAATCATCATCGACTGCCGCCGAGTGAATTAACCCGACGTCTGCATGGAAGTTAGGATATTCACCCCCTGGACAGTCGATCCCCTCGCGGACACTTAACCCCCGGCCGGACAACGGCCCTTGTCAGACAGATGCCCCCTAGTATGTGCCTTCCCAGACATGTGCTCCCCTACACGTCACCGGTACCGTTAAATTTTATACTGCATCTGTTCGGTAGGGGGGGGGGCGAATTTCCGGACACCCGCGCCCCTCCCCCCGACGTGTCATGTCGGCGTCTGCTATCGATCGCGTCTCGCGTCGGCGGCGTCGATTGGCGTAAATATTTTGACAGCGTGCGCGTCGTTCCGATACGAAACATTATCGGCTCGGCGCCGGCGCCGGCGCGCACCTGCCGAGATGCGACTGCGAGTTGACGAGCCATGCAGCCACGTGTCTGTCTGTCTGTCTGCCGCTCGGTGAACACAACGACTCCGAGGTACATCCGCGCCGTACACAGAACGGCGTCTGCTGCTCGAGCAGTGTGTCTGTGTAATTTGTATATCGTGTTGAGTCTTTGATGAACCACCGCGCGTCGGTGGCGAAGACTGGCTTTCATTTCTCGCCATTCGCTTAATTCCCAAGACGTTTTACGACACACGAGAAGGCGAATGTTTCTGTATATACTATACATAATGAGAAGAAACATGTAAACAAAGCCCATCTTCTCTTTAGCAAGTTAGCATGACACTTACAAAAGCGTTCACGGAGTTCATATAATCGCAAAGACAGAAATAAAATCCTGCATTTTATTTGGACGAAATTATTAATTAATTCGTACATGAGCTATAGACTATAAGAGTTTTACAGCAAAAAGCCAACGCTGTTTGGCTCTAGAAAGCGGTCACACCAACCACTTTAGCAATATTTCACTTTTCTCACATGACTGTAAATCATGCTATGACCGTTGTCAATCGCCAGTGCAAAAAGTGACGGTGGCAAATGGCAATGTTGGCGAATCGCCATAAAAAATTAATTGGTTGTCATAGGAACGTCCCTTAACCTTAAGTGATCGGAAAGAGACAGTCACATCTTCAACTACATATAGGTTAGCTACAATTTGGTGAAAATTTGGTGAAAATCGGTCCAGTATAGATCCTGAGATAACTAGTCGAGATGAACCATCAGTGTGCGATTCATTAAGGTCTTCAGAAGTCCGCACATCCAGACACGCAGACATGCACACTGTCCTGACTGACTGTTATCGAGGTTTCTATATAAGGCAAGGAAGTAAGCGCAAACGAATCGGACGCGAAACGCACTGTGCGTATGAGCGAATAACAATGAATGAAGACGTCATGATGTCTCACCTGTCTGACCAAGTCTCTTGTCCACGAGCAGATCAGTCACGGCCGTCGTAGACGACGAGGACTCGTCGCTGTAGCGCGCTGACGACGGTGAAGTTTTGTGTCGCTGCAGGATTTGATCACTGCAGTCGAACTCGCTTAACGACTGCAGCGGATAAAACAGCGGTCCGGATGCAAGCGCTCGAATCTCGCTCGTCAGATACGCCTCTCTTTACATGCATACAGTTGTACGAATGTCATAAACTTAACGTTTCACAATACTGTGTGCTACGCAACACCAACGTACGATACAATCAGTCTGTCTGCCGAATATACAGAAATAAACAGAAGAGTGATGAACAAGATACTTGGTAGAGCGGAGACATCGTATCTCACACCATTTCGTTCATGGCGAGCACCGGGTGCGCTACACCGGGTGCGCTAACTTTAACCCTATAGCCTAAGTATAACTGTAAACTCCAACAAATAATAAACTCCTCCATCAGTGGCGGAGGTAGAAAAACAGTGCTTGCACAGCCAGGTCAATCAGTGGCTAGCAGCGATCAAAAAAGTGGCGCAGACTAATTCTTATTCAAAAATAAACTCTCGATAAACTGCAAACGATGCTTACCAATATTTTGTGTTTGAAACTTGCGAGCTGTATAAGTTCGCAAAGAAGTGATGGTGAGTGGCTTACTCAAAATGACGTAAATGCAATATGTGAAGTGTTGCGACTGCAGACTGAAAAATAAAAAGTCAAAAAGTACAGTAATTTTAAGCTTTTCCGAAATTCTAAGAATGTAACACCTTACATACGTTGAGCATCTATCTGGTTCGTTGCCGAGTCGAACAGAATCGCGGAAGCCTTTCGCAAACGGATTGCTGTCAATCTTCAGTTTCGTTATCTGCGCACACACCAGAGCGTATATATACTGCATATATAGCCAGGGATTTTGTCTATATATAGGGTCCAAAACGTAACACAGACTTTCACCACAATTCAAGGACGAAACCACAGCGGATCGGAACTTCGGGAGCACCCACACCTGAGAACTATACTAAGAAGTGTCTCATCGGAAATATCTCAGTCACACTGGTCGTGACTTGGGTTTCAGAGTAGACCCTTGTAACTTCCAGGCCATCTATAGCTGCTACACATCCCTGGATATCAGGCGTGCATTGTAAACATGACCAAACGCACTCGCATGCACACATCGACCGTATATATGGAAAATCGACAATGTCGGAAGAAACATGCGGGACCGACGTTGCATTTCATGTGTGTGTCTAAAATACGCTGTAATTTCAGTATATACATCGCAACAGTGAGCGGCGTTAGCTGCTGTATATTGTTCACCTCCATATATTTTTAGCGAGTTCTCCATATTTTAACGAAACCGGTTCCGCACACGTTTGAATATTTATTATTGCGTCGATTAACGGATAGGCCTATATACAAACGATATACGGAACAGGTTCCGTTAAAATATGGAAAACTCGCCACATTCCTTAGTGCGTTCGGTTTCATATTTCTGCTATTACACATACCATGATGCCATGTCAGTTTAGCGTTACTTTCCAGTTTGGCATTGGTCAGTGCTGCAGTATTTTTGTCAGTTCTCGCGTTTTCTATAGTACCATACCCATACACATTCTGCAGTCCACATTTTCTGTTCCTGCCTTTTCATCGTCCCCTATTGGGCAGCAGCGAGGTATAGGCTATAGACGCGCACCAGTTGGTTTTGGTAGGCAGTGACAGCAGTGAACGCGGTCTCGGTGAAGACGAACGTCTTGACGTTGTTGTCTGACTGAGATTCTTTGCCGAGTTGTTCGTAGTCGACGACCGTCGACCGACTGCACAACTTCACCAGGTGAATGCGAGGCTGGTACTTGTGCATCGAATTCAATATGATCTGCATCCGCATTGTAAATATAATGACAGTATAGCTCCACATATATGAGAGACTTTGCCCACAAGAGCCAGCGCGGTACATAGTCGTACACAATGTCATTCTCGTGCAATGCAGAAATACATCGAAGCAATGTCAAGTCAACGGAATTAAGACAGTTCTCGACGATGGTTACGAGTACAAAACTGATAGCTCACGATCTGTGTTGCATATACCTGGAGGCAGTCAACACACAAAATACCAAAAAGCCCTCACTCGAGATTTTACCGACCGACCTCTATGACAATATTTTCCTGTTGTGACCGTAAATTTGACCCATAATCTTGACCTTCAAACATGACCTATGTAGTATCAATATGAACAAGAATATATCTATTTGTATAGTCGTCAATCAAGTTCATATGATATACGAACAGACAGGTAGACATGCAAATAGACGTGCACACACCAGTCCGATTGCATGCAGTAGAGCTAGTGGTCGGTATACAATACATTAATTAATCATCACAGTTTCTGTCCATAGACAGTGCGTTGCAGTGCATGTGACGGTTTTTCAATATCTCGTATCGGCTAGACCAAGCAGCCCGAATCCCCGCCAAGCACGGACCGTTTAATCGTATTTGCCAGGTGGCGCCAATATGTGCCCTATATACCAGAGTCTATAATCCCGAACTACATGTTGATCGGTTCAGCCGTTTTTGCAGGGTCACTGGTCGTACGTGTGTGAGTATGTAAGTCTGTTGTAACTAACGGTCACACAAACACACAGACATGCAGACCATGCACGCTACGTACAGACATACCTATATAGCTCGCATCCACCCGCCGCGTGCATGCGATGCGAACTAATAACCGTCCGCGCAGGTACTGATCGATATACGAACGTGTCCGCTCTTGTCGACGTTGTTGTTGGTCAGCTTGAGTTTCTCGAAGGACAGCGACTGCGCGGCGAGCAGCTGGCGGCCGGACAGCGGCGAGTCGGGGTGCCGGTAGAGCTGTCGTCCGGCGGCGTGCGGCGGGTCCGCCTTGCCGGCGACCACCCACGACGACCGGTGGTAGGCGTAGCGGTAGCGCTTGGCGTCGACCGCCACCACGTCCAGCAGCACCAGGTACTCGGCGTCGACGTCGATGCCGGCGCCGCTGAAGCTCACCCGCAGTGTCGGGAACATCCGCCTGCAAGCCGCCGCCGCATCACAGCACACCTCACTATACAACTTGTAATTGACGTCATTTCAGCAGGGGCGTCTGTGATCAGGATGTATAAGTAAGTATCGAAGTGATTTGTAAACGCGCAAAATCGTCAGCCGAAGCCGACTCTTTGAGGCACAAGAGGATAACGCTAAGTGGAAATAGTATAGGTCTTATAAGGTGATGGGCGCGGAAGGTGCCATCAGGGCTGGTACACATTCGGTTAGCTGCATGGAGGAAAAGAGCTCTAGATGGGTCCAGAATCCAGATACCCAGCCACGATCAGAGTGATTTATAAAATTTTAACATATCCGATGAGAAAGTGTAGCTGAAGTGATAAAAGAAATTAGAGAACTATGATTTGTCGTCCAGCTGCTGGTGAATAAAGATTATCAAAAGACGGCAATAAGCCTAAGGTACGGTTTTTCCACAGCAAATTAATCTCCCGTTAATTTAATCCGGCATTAAATCCGGCAGATAATGATCAATTTACTCAGATGTCGTTTTTTCACCGGCAATTAGTTGGATTTAATGCCGGACTAAATTAACGGGAGATTAATTTGCTGTGGAAAAACCGGACCTAAGTCACGAAAGCTGGCGCTTATGGTAATCTTTATTCACCATAAATGGTAACGAACAAGTTGAAACAATAGAAAATACATACATGCAATATACAAAGAAAACAAAAAATATAACACAACTTAAGTACACGTCACACGTACACAATTACATATACGTATTGAACTGTAAGCTTATGCATGCACATCGTATCGGTAATCGTTATGGTCATTATATCTTTACCGAGTCCAATGACGTATTACGCTGCTGCTTTCTTTGTTTGTCAGTTTGTCTCTTATATCTGTCTGTAGTTTACTCCAAAAATTATGGACACAATTTTGAATAAATATAGGGGCAATATGATATAAAAATACCTATTATATTTTGGAGTTCAACTGCATGCGGTCGTACCGCGTTATTGAGAATATTTATCCACCATCAGCTAGTATATTGATTTCACTCTTTACTGCTTAATTTTCACTAAACATGTGTATCAAACACTGTATGGAAGTGAATGAATTTCGGCGACCTGCCCGACTTGGTAATGATCATTTCGGTGCCGAGCTGATGAAACTTGTCCCAGAGTTCTTTCAGTTCAAGATGGCACTCGACACGAGCGAGACGGCTGTCGGACGTGATGACGTCACTGCTGAATGTCGACGTCACGTGCGTGGCGGATGTGACGTCAGACATGGAATCTGCTCGTGACGTCATAACGACGTCGTCTGAATCAGCGTCTGCAACCGAACCATACACGCATGCGTTTGGACAGTGTTGTTACAGCGAAACGTATGCCAACGTTAAATCATAACAATACACAAAAACTAGAAATGCATGGCAAAGCCTAGCGTATAGCCCGCTCGGCGCCACAGTGTCGCCCCCTAGCAGGTACTAGCGAAAAATAACTGGCTACCACCTGGCAAACGTACATATAC
>Ga0209782_1002692_pt1 | contig 10015 bp, 6 predicted proteins | sample WorMetmaBAHAMAS1_FD_187390 | JGI IMG/M metagenome (GOLD analysis project Ga0209782, IMG submission 187390) | Marine gutless worms symbiont microbial communities from Max Planck institute for Marine Microbiology, Germany - Inanidrilus... | ecosystem: Host-associated > Annelida > Digestive system >...
CACTGCCGATTGACCAATAACAGTGCTCCATGATTGAAATTTCTTTTCACAAAATAGAACCTGTTCTAAATTGCGAAATAAAGTTTTGAAATTTATTTTTTTCGAAAGCTGGCTGTTCACGCTAGATATTTTCTTGTGAAAGAGACTAACTTACATAAATTTTGAAATGAAATTTTGAAATAAATTTCCAATGTAAAAGGGGCCTTATATTACTGGTACTTTAAGTTGAGAAAAAAAGACATGTTTTTCTGGTCTAGTTGATAAGAAAATGAACCATTAATTCTAAATAAGGCATTTGTAGGCAGTATGCTTTGCCCTTGATCCACTGGCAAGCTGAGTCAAGCCATGCACACCATCAGGCATTAGACAGCCACACGACCGGTATGCCTTCCTCGGCTGTCACGCCGCACCCTCGCCACTGATGAATCCATCACACTATCCTCTCATCACTCTGGGGTCCACATGGGGTCTACAAAACCGGAAGTACACAAGATGTTGCATTATCGTTAGTGAAGGACAGTGCCATAGCCACATTTAACAGGTAGATAAAATTTTGTGATGTTTGAATATGTGGATTTTGAGATACTGGTATGCGAGTGGACAGACACAATCGTAGAGAAAGGTAAACATACAGACATAGACACTCAGATATAACTGTTCTGGTGGCAGTGGGATACTGCTAAAGATGAATAGTTCATTAAATGGTCATAATAAGTAAGTAAAAATACAGAAGTGACAGAAGACGAAGCTTTCATGTGCTGTTTAATGTCATTGATTTTGCAGTTGTGCAGACAGCAGTTATTAGGAACTGCTGTCATTATCCACTCTTTTTTCCAGCAATGCTTTTACTGCCTCATTCATTATGTTGCCATTGTAGAAAAACATTTAATTAATGGACAAATTGTATTTAGATGACAAAGAAACTGTACTTTTATTTTGACACATATTTTTTATTCTGTTCTGCAACATCGTGCAGTGTCTTCTTTAACCCTGTGCATGTAATTATTTCATCAGTCGGTGATATGTACAACATGATAAAACCGCAGTTTATTCACTGAGTTAACAGCCACACATTAAAAACTGCAAAAATAATAAAAAGGTGACATTACTCACCATCACGTCGACTAAATGTCAACATGATGCTGAGTTAACACTCAGTGGATAAACTGCAGTTTTCATTATTTATATTTGTTGTTTTAGTATCAATTACAGTACATTTTATAGCACTTAGGCTGATATTTTTTGATTTTCTAGATGACAAGTGGTCACCGTGTTGAATTTTTGAAAATCATAGAATTTTATTTGCTGAGTAGGTCTGGAAGATCAAGGCACACCACAGTACTAAATTTTGTCGAAATTCGTCAAGCTGTTGCAGAGATATGGCAATTTTTCAATTTTTTTTTAAATAGCCACTACCGCCATCTTGAATTTTAGAAATTGCAATTTTATTGCCTAACAAAATCTGCAGGACCAAGACACAACACACTGCACAATTTTGTCAGTGGTGAAACCGATGCTGAGATATTGCAATCTTTCAATTTTCAATGGCATGTCGAAAGACTGCTAACGGCCTACTGCTACCCCTAAGGAACGAACAAACGAACACCTATTTGCCCAGAAGTCCCCATGTATGGATTTCCACCAAATTTTGCACAGCAGTTGACGTCATGGACATAATCACCAGTGATAAATTTCTAGTGATCGGCTAAAGGACGTCGATTCTGTGCGGGGTCGAAAATGGAGAGTTACCATTGACTAAGCCATTGGCTGTTAACACAGGGCTACTTAACTGTGCTGGCTGTGATGATAGTCTACTTAATGTGAAGTGAGTAGGAAGTAGACTGTGATACTCTGCTGTAGCAATGGTATGCAATGCTTGCAGGTGTTACTAACAGCAGCATTGAACTCCATTGTGAGAAGCTTGCAGACATTCTTGCTGCTGTTCACATTTCAGCCAGAGTTGGTATCCTGCATCATTTTTATGAGATTTTTTGCCATTGCATTATATTACTGGATTGGATAGTCATCTAACATGTCTGATATAACTTAACGAAATTATGTTCAACATATTAGCTATACGTACTCTCAGTGTTGTCAGTAAACGTATCTGTGCTTTCTGTGCCTTAGTTCATCAATAAAGTGATTGATTTCATTGAAATTATCAAGTTCTTGTTTGAGCTGTTTCTTGTATAGATTTCACAAGTAAACTGATGGCTGTTGCAGGGTCTATCAAAAGATGACATTAAAGCCAAGATTGAGCAGCAAGATGATGCTGAGCTTATTTTACTAGAAAACTATCCTTTCACTGTGACTGAGTTGATTGACTTTAATGAAACGGTATGGTTTCTGTGAATTATAATTTTGTTATTTAGATTACTGCAATAAGAGACCAAGGATTATTATCAGCTAAACATATTGATCCTTTGGTACATGGTTCATGAGCTAAGACTGACTATTCATTTTAATGCTTGTTGATGCTTGAAAATGATCAAAAATGAAATTAAATGCAATTTATCTTGTTGTTATTTAGCCTGCTCGGCAAACTTGCCGACCAGGCATTTTTTTACCTTCCGTAATTTCTTCTTTTTTTAAATTGACCAAAGATATCTCAGCATCTACTGGATTGATTTTCTTAATTTTTTTCACCAAATGAGTGGAATTTATGAGAATGTTATCAATCTGGACCAGTGTTTCCAATTCCTCAAGGGACATTGCCATGGCAACTAATTTTGGGCAAAATTGGCAAACTGAGCTTCATTTGGCACCCTGGCATTTTAAAACAGATTGGAATATCACAATGTGAATAAGCAGCTTTATAGCGCCGATGATCCGTCTACATCATGTACAAATTGTGTGAACTTTGGTCCAGTAATGCCGTAGATTGGGGTGTGAGAAATTTGTACTTTTGAGATGATACAGCAATAATGGGCATATCCAATCGAACATCTCAAGAACTACAGGACCAATCTTTACCAATGTTTCAGCATTGGTAGTCGTATGTGTGGGGATTATAAAACTGTCATAAGTCCCAGAGACGTTGCTATGGTAATGAATTAATTTTGGGTTTTTTTCAGACGTCAAAATTGACCACCTTTACTGTTTGCTGTTGCATTCCAAAATGGAATGCAATATCGTCTTGTAAATGCATGCATTAATAGCTACACTACATTGCGTAAAAGTTTGGTGAAAATCAGTCCAGTAGTTTTTGAGTTAAAATTGGGTAGAAAGTTAAAATTGTGTCGTGTCTAAGCCAAAATTTGACAATAATCCTTTGTTCGGCATGCTGGCATTTCTAAACGAATTGGAATATCGTAATTTTCATTTCAGCACGTTAATTGGCAATCATTTCTGTACATTGTGTGTAATTTTTGTTAGATTCAGTTTAGTGACCCTGGAGTTGAGACATAAGAAATTGAACAGCAGGCGTAAATAATTTTACCATGTTTATTTCAGCTACATTCGCCCCTTCATTCGTTGCATTGCAGTTCCGAAATGGAATGACACATCACGTTGTAAATGCACGCATTAATAGATACACTAATGCCTATACATGATGTAAAAGTTTGGTCCAGTAGTTTTTGAGTTAAGCTGGGGTATAAAGTATAAATTGTAGCGTGATTTGGCCGCAATTTGACATCGTTTATTGGTCGTGCTGACGTTCTGCAATGGATTGGAATGTAGCAATTTTGATTTCAGTTTGTTAATCGACAGTTATTTCTGTAAATTGTGCAGAAATTTTGTATGATTCAGTTCTGTGACTCCAGATTTTAAGACTTAAGAATTTGTATGACCAGCATCAATAATTTTACCATGCTAAGTTAAGCTACATTCACTTGAGTGTGGGGCTGTTGGGCACTGTGGTGATCAGTAATTAAGGTGTATTTCATAAGCATTTGCTAGGAGGCGACACTACGACGTCGAGCAAGCTATTTGCTGGGCTTCGCCATGCATTTCTCGTTTGGTTATATTGTATCTTTGTTATATGAATCAATATTGTTGATGGTGTGTAAATTATTACTGTGGCAGTAAAATTACATAAAAATTTAAAACTGGAACTAAAAAGCTCTTACTCAAGGTCACACTGACAACTCTTTAACACAGTATCTTGAGAAATGCAGAAAATACATGCTGCTGTTACAAATTTATGCCACTGTTTTAGCTATCCATTGCTTTGTGTTGCTTTTGCAATATGCATGCATAGCTGAATATATATTTTTCCTTTTTTTGTGAATTTTTCCCTAATGTGACTGTTAACTTTGACTTGTGACTACATGACTACCTTGGAACTTGACCTAGATCAAGATAAACCATTCTGCAAAATATCTGTGTCAAAGGTCATTTCATTGCAAGATGTCATCCAGACAGACAAAGAGACAGACACACCTGACTAGGTGCTGCATTTGGACCACTAAAGTGGCCAGTCAGTATGATGACTGAATTTTGTTTGTGATATAGGTGGGTGGACTTACTGGTGCTGTTATGATTGACATGTCAGAAGACTTTGCTCTTTCAACAGGAGCTGACAGCAGTGAACTGGATGAATTTCGAGACAGCGTTTTACCAGTCCTGCTGCACTTGCAGGATGCCTGCCGAATCATCGTGGTCAGTTGGCATATTGCTACTTTCGCAAGTCACCCTGAGACCAGTGACTGATCGTCATACATCTTCTGTCACTTCTTTCAGCATTTGAACTGTCTGAATTTCATTGTCCAGTTTATAAACTTGTTATGTACTGCAGAATGTATGTTCAAGGGTTTTTTTTTATTCCAGCAGTATGCTGTATTAAGTAAATCCTTTATATTTTGTTTGGAAAGAATTTGCGTAGTTTATTATGGTGTGTAGCTGAATGTGAAACGAATATCATAGACTCATTAAGCATTGTTTTACATTTCTGTTTTTAAGATTTCTTTTGTTACAAAATTTCAGCTTTTTTAGTTTTTTCGTTAATTAAAATTGTAACTGTGTGACACTTGGTTTAAGATGACTACTAATGAATGTTTGGAATACCTGTTGCCCCATGTATCATGCCATATGTTGTCTTTAGTACAGGTTACATATGGTATCATTTCATGTGCATCTTCTGCAAGTATGAGATTAAATGATTTTGTCAGGAAGCAAGATGTTGAAGAAAATATAAATGAAAACGACATAATTATCTGGCTGATTTTTTCTACATACTTGACTACATGTAGGTTGATGGTGAACAAGATGAGTTATTGGAGCCATTGCTTGAAGCAGTCAGATCACTGAATCAGCTGGAGGTGAATTTTCTACATTTGAAATATTGATACAATTCTTTATTTTACAACAAGCATTTTTATCATGAACAATAATAACAGTATAACAACAGTAACAAGAGGGTGTGGCCATGTTATACAAAGTCATTTTGAAGATAACAATACTTATCAGTCAGTTGATGGGACCAGGCTTATTCAAAACATAGGTTCAGAGTTTCAAGCAATCCTGTGTGAAACTGCAACTCTGGAAATTTGATTATCAAATAGTTAGTATGACAATGCTTTCTTGGTTAGGGTGAATTGTGTTTCATTTAGGGCACTGTTGGTCAAGTTTTTTGTGCCAGGAGAGGGTGAGAGGGTCAGACTAGCTTTAACGTATAGTGCAGGAGAAGGGGAAGGGTAAGGAGTATGAGACAAGAGGTGGGCGGATGGCGTGAGATAAGGGAAGAGACTGCTAGTCCAGCGGCATGGTGACTGTGTATCAACGATTTCACATATTTGTCTTGCTATAAGTCGATAAATGTAAACCGATTTTAATAATTTTGGGCAGAAATGTTACTGAAAAAGTAAGGTATTAAAAGTCTCAACTGACACAGATGGCTTTAGTTTTCAGTCAAGCATTTTATGCCATTTCAGTTCTTTTTGGTTACTACCTAAGTGCCTTGCCCCATATATAGCATGTCCAGTCACTGGCTAGAGTAGTAATGTAGCAGACATCATTGTCCCACCCAGTAATGTCTACAAGTAACTCAGATGTTTACCAATACTAAATGTACTTATTGACATATCCAAGGCAGTTCTTAGCAAAAAAAAACATAAACCTGCGTAATTTGATGCAACATTTAGTGTGGCATTGTGCATTTGATATGTATGTTGTAGTTAATTAATAATAATTCTGCTTCCTGTGTTTTGTGTTGTATTGCAGCCTGTACTGGGTAAGTCCAATAGTTATTCATTATTTAAACATTTGCATCGTTGCTTATTTTCTACTTTTAGTGGATTGGTGCACTAACACAATGCTGCAATTAGAGGAGTGACAGTAACTCTCAGTGCAGAGCTCCTAGCGCAGCTGTATGACTAGCCTGCCACAGAATTTGAAGTACATGTAATGCATGGAATTAGCTAAACTTTGGGCATGGGCATAATGTGTAGGTAGTTGTGCCAGTGAGGACTGCAGTGGTCTAACAGCAGTTGTATTTAGCTTTATGTGGACTTCTGTAGTTCCCATCGGCTCATCTGTTTTCCGTATGATCTTGCACTAACGCCTGTGTAGACTGTGGAGTAATCTTTTTATTTATTTCGCAAGTCGTGACGTAATGAATCGGTGACCTGTAGCAAGTGACAGTTAAAGTCAAAATGGTTATTGCGAACAGTCATACTCTGCAGGTGCCGACGAAGCTGCTGAGGTGGCAGTAGTTGCCACAGTGACTGGTGCTCACGGTAACCCGGCGTACGCACGGCTGTTGGAAGAAGATGACGTTGTGAACTGTGAGGATGCGGCGGCGTTGAGTGAGATGGGTGATGAGGCTAGGAGACGTGTTGAAACACTGATTGACGACAGTAACATAGCCAGCAGTGCTGAGAAGACTGCTGATGAGCAGCAGACATCAGAGGAGGGACGTGGAGATGACCAGCAGGATGCAGTGGCCAAGGATGCTGAGACTGCAGATTCAGATGCAGATGCTGCTGAGGAAGGTAGATACATGCCCGTATTGTCAGTCACCGTGAGCTTAGTGTAGTAGCAGACACTCTAGAGGAACACTGATGATGGCTTTGTTGACATAACTTTGCAAGCTGCTTATCACGTTCACTCGTTTACCGTCCGTTCTTTCATTCAAATTTACGTTTGTGAACTTATCTGCAATTAACCAGTATTCTCTGTTAACTAGTTAATTGAAATGCATTTTTAGTTTATTATTTTACTGCCAGAAACTAATGCACATTATTCACTGCAGGTATCTGTAGGTATTTTTAAATGCATTAATTGCATGCTTGTGTTTGTGCCTAACACATGTGCCTCAGATTTTTATTTATGGACACTCTATATCACATATACCAGCATTGAAACTTGAACTGTATGTTACAGATATCATGATTGACAAAAAATTAACAACCGATATAGTGCATGCAGATTCCGTGCAGTCATTGCTAACATATAGACAGAGTCGCAGATAGCTCGAAAAACAGAATATAAACTTTTGTGATTGTGTGATTTAGTTAGTAGATTTATACTTCACAAACAGTCATTCTAGATTTAGTTGAGGGCTGATGCAAGTACTGTGTGTTCGCTTTGAAATTACTGTGCGTTTAGTTTATCAACTAGATGATCACTGTACTGCAGTGTTCCCAACATTGTTGCCACAAGCACCCTTTATCACATATCATGATTTTATTCCCCTTTTCAAGATTTTCTGACTCAGAAGATGCATTCTGAATAATATCAGATTTTGTGTAATAAAACATTGTATTATTCGTTATTAGAGTTTGCCATGTAGAATGTGTAGCTCACCTCTCTTATGTGTTCTGCATGATTTGGCATCAGTACAGGAGTGAATTATTAATTATTAGTCACTAAACAGTGACTAGCTTTACTTTAGCTCAATCTGCTAAATAATCGTATGTGCCAACAATTTGAGTTTGTCAATCTGTGGTCCCACTTTCCCCCCCTGAAATTCTGAAATTCAAAGTGGGGGAATTCTTTCTTGTTGGGAACCTTGCATGTTTTATCACATAGTAATACATTCAGTAGCAAGCATGTACTTTAATCTTCACAGTGAATTTGATGCCAGATTTTGTGTTAGGTATTTCAATGCAGTCATATTTAATAGTATTTCAGTGTCATACCAGTATCTAACAATATATTGTTTATATTTTTTCATAAATTTTAAACATTGCCAATGATTTAAGTGTAAATTTATTTAATTTGTAGTCTTTGCTAATTCTTTGCAAGCAGTAGTCATTATTTGCAGGTTCCTTTTCTAATAATGCACTGTATGTTAATATTTAATGTCTTATTTTTAACAGCTGTTATTTTAGTCGCAGTGCATTTTTGTCACTTGTTACATGTAAGTAAGTAGGTAAGTAAGTATTTATTGAAGTTTACGGTCATAATACCGAATAGCACACATGTCTAAGTAATTCAAGATACTATTACATCATTTTTATGCATAATATTTGGTCTTGTTTATATTACTTAGAGCTGAGCAAAGCAAGGATTCTGTTCGTTTTGGGTAAGTAGTGTAGTTGCATTCAGTTTGATAATTTGATTTTTTTGAAATTGAAATACATATTTCTTGGTTGATGTGGCCAACTTGTCAAATATTCTGTATTCATCATATGCACTTTATTGCTAGTGTAGTCATGGCTAGGAGTGGCACAGTGTGTATTACTGATCAGTCCTTTTCGCTAATTAGAGATCGTCCACAGGTGCTGTGCGAAGTGTGCTGGTGAGAGTATGGTATTAGCATGAGATGTAAAATGCGCTTATGCTACGATGTCACTGTCCGTCTGTCTGTCCGTCTATCCATCTATCTGTGACAGAAGTGCATTGGCACATTATAGCTAATTTAGGTTTCAAATTCCGATCCAAATTTACCGCGCATTGTGGTCGCGGGGAGGGGGAATCTAAACAACATCTCGCGCTATGCTAGCCACTGCTAGGCTCTCTTGTAATAATGTCTCACAAGTTGTGTACTTAAGTAGCTCCCCATGTTTCTGATTAGAATGAGAGTGTACACCTTAACATGTCCAGCAGACTCGTACAGTCTTTGTTTGTGTTGGGCTCAACCGTGCAAAAACGGCTCAACTACTCCAGATGTGGTTTGGGATGCAGACTTGTCTGGGTCCAAGGAACCATGTATTAGATGGGTTCCAGATCCCTCACGGGATGGGCAACTTTTAAGGGGGGATGACGCCACGCTTTTTCCGCGTGGAAGCTTGCTGCGTGGTGGCGATGTGGCCCGTTGACAAATTACTTTGGGCACTTGCTTTATGAGTCCGACTTAGGTTCGTGGTCAGTATCAACTCTGACTATCACAAGTACTTGTGCATCATTGCTAATTACCCACGCCTGCAGTAGTCTATAGCTGATGCGTGGGTAGAGTCATCATTGGCGTCCGTGACTTTGTGTGTCTGTGTGTGTCTGCGCTCTAGAAAAGACTTGAGCAGTACTAAAATTGGACCTCGGCATGCGTTGACCGTGATGTCAAAAGGTTAAAGGTCAAGGTCATGGGGTTATGAAGTGTGCTTCTGGCTTGAGTATAAATGTCTATATCACTACTGTACTTAGGTGTCTAGTTTCTCGCATGCAGCTCATTTGAACTGTATACACCGCTCGTAGCATTCTGAATAGTACCTGTTGTCGTGTGACTCAGTGGCTTTGATTACCACGAGTTGGCATACACTGTAAAAATATCCATATATCTACTTTGTCGTAAGTTTTCCATTATCTTAACGGAACCAGTTTTTGTATACGTTTGTATTAGGGCTTGCGGGTAGGCTAAATTCTCCTACCCGACCCGCGAGTATACCCGTTACTTATGACGAGCCGTTCAAGAAAAGTCGCCGCCTTCTATCTTGCCGAATCCTCAGAGCTAGCCACGACCTTGAATCATGCCGAAACCTCCATACCAGAAAAAAATATGTGGCCTGCTCGATCTCCATAGTAAAAGCATAAGACAGATAAGATGGGATTCTAGACTCACCCATATTTCTACGCAATGGCTGCGATCTCCACAAACAAAAAAAAATGGCAAAGGGCTTGAAGGCTCCCAACATGC
>Ga0209782_1002693_pt1 | contig 10014 bp, 6 predicted proteins | sample WorMetmaBAHAMAS1_FD_187390 | JGI IMG/M metagenome (GOLD analysis project Ga0209782, IMG submission 187390) | Marine gutless worms symbiont microbial communities from Max Planck institute for Marine Microbiology, Germany - Inanidrilus... | ecosystem: Host-associated > Annelida > Digestive system >...
TATACTTGGTGGGCAGTGCAATAGGCCTATGGTCGATTTTTACCGCGCGACGCTATGCTAAGCGCGGTACATGCCGTCGTCGTGTGTCTGTCCGTCCGTCTGCAAATAATGCCACACGATAGGCCCGAGACTCTAGTTTTTAAATGGAATGTTTTGTAAGTTGCAGAATTTCTACTGACAAGCGCGTCGCGCGGTCCCTCTGCCATAGCAGAGCCACTTGTTCAAGTGAGCATGCAGTTGCACACTGAATATGCATGAATAACAAATCAAATTTTTCACAGCTTTTCATCAACAGTTAAAATGTTTCAATCACGAACGTCAGATGCCTATAGCTCACTCTGTATTTAAACAGACTGTTCTCAGTGTCAGTGCCCAGCAGTTGCAACAACACACGATTGAAATCTGTTGCAAAATGATACAAATTTTTTAACAATGAACTTGTAAAGCAAATCAATCTGTATCGTCAACAAAACGGTCTTTCATGTCGGCATTACGTTGGCCAGCTTTGTCCATGTGTCTTTGATAGTGTCCCAGCATAGTATTTAACATGATAATCCATTGGCACATCCATATGGTGCATTTTTTGTTATTTTTACATCAGAATTGCAATTTAGTTACTGGTTCACTTAGAAAACTCCACTTTTAAGTTCAAATGGTTGTAAATTTTAAACCATAGCAAATATTGTAACAAAATTTGCTAGGTATGTGGCCTGAATCCTCCTCTGTGAAAGCTGTAAATATGGTGAAAAAATCTGTTACAGTAACTGAGATAAATAATTTTTCCTAAGGGATTGTTTTTATCGGTGCACCCTGTACACCCAAACTGCTTTCAGTTGGTGAAAAGATTGCGAAAATCGGTCCAGCAGATCCTGAGATAATTTGTCTCCGAGAAATCGTTAAAGATAAAAAAGAAATTAAAATAAATAATAAAAAGAAAGAAATTATGGAGGGTAAAATATATAGCCCGGACGACAAGTATGCCAAGCAGGCTAAAAAAAGTATCCGAGGTTTTCAGTACTTTTTAAGTAAAAAGTAACAGTACTGAAATGCAGAAGCAACACTATGCCTACAATGTCGCAAAAGCATACATACGCACAAACGGTTTTTACATAGTATTACAGCTCAACGGTTTTCCAGACAATGCTTTGAGCTCATACAAAATGAAACTGTTCACTATTCATTGTTGTTCCTACTTAACGCTAAACTAAAATACTGTAGGTCAAGTGATTGCAGTTCTTTACTAAAGCTCGTTTGAGGTTTATTATAAAAACACACTATATAAATTCACTGTTGTTTAGCCCGCTCGACAAACCTGCTATATATATTGGGTGAATGTTATCAATCCGGTCCAGATTTTTTGATTCCTCAAGGGACATTGCCATAGCAACTAATTTTGTGTCCTAATCAAAATACAAACCACGCTCGATTTTTGCAATTTTTACAACATATGAAATCGTTTATGGTGTAGATGATTGATCTGAAGTTATTTTTCAATATCTCAAGGGACGTTACCATGGCAACCAATTTTGTGGCAAAATTGTGACAAAATTACCGCCTAAAAATCAAAATCCACCTACAAGTGTGATCTTGATCGCTACTCAGTTGTTTATACGCTTAGTCTCTGCTTCTTGAGTTTTTACTTAGGCCTAGGCAACAGCGCGTTAAGCTGTTTGATGTACGCTGATGAACATGCGGCCTACTTCAAAACAAAATGAGTAGGCCTATACGCCTATAGTTGCGAATTACTACACAAATTGTGCTGTGTCACGGACAAACATTTTTTCCTACATTTCCGTTACGTGACGACTTTACTAGAACAAATTGACGAGGCATTCTGTGACGAGTTGACCGTATAATGAGTTGGTCATGTGACAAGTGGACTGGTAGATAGGGTTTGAAATCAAGTTTACAGCAACATACCAATTACATTTTATAGTGAATTACTGTTTAACCTCTTTGGCGGTAATCCCGAGCGTTACTCGGAGTGCATTTTCCGTAGTAACCCCGAGTCCAGTTCTCCAGCTCGGTGTAGTCTGTTCGACCTCCCTCTCTCACACACGCTGCGGGGTGCCGGTCGTTAAAACGCGCATCTGTTGTGGTGTCAATTAGCTATACAGTCAGGCAGTCTGGTTCGAGGGTGACGCTCTAGCTGCCATGTGTGTGATAAAGCCTATTGCAGACTGTTTCTGTTTTCACTTCTTCATTCTCGATACTTCTTCGCGAATGAAACTTTATCCGTTTATCCTACTGTTAGCATACTGACGCGACGCTGTAATGGCGTGCAGTATTAGCTGTCGACCTGTGTCTGTGTCTCTCTGTCTGTGTGTTTGTCACACGCCAGTATCGTATGATAAATAAAAGCAGAATCACGCGAACAGTGCCACGAGGACTCTGGTTTTCTAGTGTCAAAGATCTCGACGAAATTCGAACTGTGTTACCACCAATCGTAGCGAAAAATGCAGGTGTGGTACTCAAAATAGGAGACTTTTGACAAATAACTAAGTCAAAAACGATAAATAGATGAACAATTTCTGTTACAGCCAAATAGGAAGTTATATGCGCTCTATTCAACGGCTATGTTGCCAGTGATCTAACCCCCAAGCCACCCAATTTTTTACATTTTCTGTTGCCTTTCATATCTTCGTAATGGATGAGCGTACAGATTTCAAATTTGGTAGCCTACACAAGATGACCATAGCTAGCTAGTCCCAGCTACGGACGACAAACCATACCTGAAAGGGGCGTATGGTTACGTCACGTGATGTTCGATTTGCGTGAGGCAGCGTCGCACGGTCCATTGGCGTTAGCAGGTAATACTTGAATCGTAAGTAAGTAAATTTATATAGCACAGTATCGTCAAGAACCTCTAACACGCTGGCACCTATTGGCAAAATTCTAAACGAGGAACCCCCAAGAGCATAGTGTGGCTCACGATACCCACTTTCAGTGTTCAATAATACGAAGGCCTATTTTACATTTTTTTCAGATTATAAAAAACACGACTTTTTACGTTTTTAAAAATAACGTATCAAAAAGTCGTAAAAAGTCTTTAGCAAAAGTTTAGTACTCAATCCATCCAAATGAGTTCACATACTGTTTGTCTGTGCAAAAGCTCTAAAAGGAAAACGGCTTGAGCTATCAACACCTGACGACGTACACATAACTCCATGGCAGGACTTTGGCATTATTATTATTATTATTATTATGCATGAATATTATTTAGGTGCCGTTAAGTCCAAAAGAACTGCTAGAGCACCAGATGTACATTAATTGAACATTAATTGAGGTCAGAAAGTCAAAGGTGAAAGGTCAAGGTCACTTGGTTACTAAATTCGCCACAAACGTGGGTATACAGGTCGATATGACTGCTTCAATTTCTAGCTGCAGGTTGCAGTGCAGACGGACGTACGACAAGCAGTGGACAGGTGCAATTAAGCAGATCCGCACTGCAGGGAGTTAGCGGTCGGACGGTCACACCATTACAATATCGTTAGGAGACGGAGCAAACTGACCAGTGAAGCTATATACGTACCAGTTTTTACCGTGCGATGCTACGTCGTCGTGTGTCAGACTGAGTGTGTGTCTGTCTGTGTGTCTGTGTGTCTGTCACACTCCGATATTGTATCAAAATGGCTAAACATAGGATCACGCAAATAACACCGCACGATAGCCCCATGACTCTTAGTTTTCTGACGCCAAAGATCATAGCGAAATTCGAACTGCATCAAATGCAAGTGTGGTGGGTTAAAATTGGCCACTTTCGACGGAAAACGGGCTATAACTCGAAAACGGTACAAGATAGACGCATAGTTTCTATTAAAATCGAATAGGAAGTCGTATGCGCTCTATCAAATGGCGATGTTTTTGATTTCCTTGGGTCACCCCTAACCCTCATACCAACCCAAATTTTTGCATTTTTCGTCGCTTTTCATATATTCGTAGTGAGTAAACATAGAGACTTCATATTTGGTGTACATGTAGATCGTAGCTATATCCAAGCCGACGGACGACAAACCGTCCCTGAAAGGGGCGTGGTTACGTCACGTGACACGTTTGAAATTTGGGGCCCCCATCCATATCTCAGAAAGGGTTGAAGCTAGAGCTCTCAAATTTTGTACAAAGGGAGACTATATCAAGTCTTGCCAAAAAGACGACAAATCACCCCTGAAAGGGGCGTGCTTTTGCTCACGTGACCCATTTTTGTATGCACAACTGTGGAGTTAAAAAAATTCTCAACAGCACTCGGTGAGCTGCGATAAACAATGTTGTCGACGACTGACTACTGTTTATCGCACCTACGGCGCTCGAGGCCACACTAAGGCTTAGGCCTAAGTTCTACCGGTTCGACTTGTCACTATATTTGTTGCAAAGTTGGCTGTATAACATATAGACAACAAATCGATTTTGTGGAGTTTGAGCATTATCGTTCAAATATGTGATAATAACTGACATTTCTTGGTTTGCATAGCAAGTTGCTATCGACCGACGCTCGTTGCCTGGTAATTATACTTGGTGGGTAGTGCAATATGGCCAATTTTACGTGAAGCGGCGTCGCGCGGTCCATTGGCGTTAGCATATATACATGTACTTGTAGACAGAAATCTGCATTGGATTCGTACTACCAAGGAGGTTAAACCGCATTTGAAAGTTAAGTTCGAGCGCAACATAAAGTCACCCTGCTTCTCAACACAGCGCCTTCGTTAGATTTCCTTTAGGCCTAAATACAGTAGTACAGTACAGATTTCGACATGTACACATGTAGGCCTAAGCTTAGATTTCGTTCTTACATCACTACACCGACATTTAACAATCGGGTATTAAATGAAGTGAAAAACCGACCTCGTTGTCACTTTATTGTTGCATACATGTTTTATACCGAATTTCGGCTAAACCAGAGTTTTTAAGTTAACTTTGAGCGCTAGATAAAGTTACCCAACGTCTGAACGCAACGTCTTCGTTAGATTTCCTATCGAGTGATGTGGATTTCGACATTTACACATCTGAATTTCGATTAAGATCACGTGTTTGTGGATTTAGATTTTTAGGCGGACCCACTCCAGCGTAGCGAGAAGATCTGATGCTACCCGCAGAATGTCACGCACAGCAGTGCCTGGAATGGGCCCATTCCTGAAACGCAATTAGCATTGCATTGTGCAGTGTTCAGTATCAGGCACGTAAGTTGCGGCAGCTGCTTCAAATGAACAGATCGCATCACTGTCATGTGCAGTTCCGGTTGTAAAACGATTCGCGCCATATAATAAACCGTCGCCGTCGTCGAGTAGCCTAGGCCATACTTGAAACGGTGCTAGTTGTCAGCGAAAGTAGCAAAGTAAAAGTACTTAAATTGACCCCAAACGTTACTACGTTACAAGTAAAAGTACTCCGTTTTGTTTTTATTTTTCTGCTTGTGCGTATTGGAATTACAAACTGTTCCTTGAGTGGGCGTGGTCATGATCACATGACGTATTTAAATTTTGGGAAATAAGCGATAATAACTCAAAAACGGTAAAATCAAATAGGAAGTCATATGTGCTCTATCAAATGGCTATGTTGCCGATGACCTTGAGTGACCCCTAACCCCAAAACCACCCAAATTTCTGCATTAAATTTTTTGTCGCCTTTCATATCTTCGAAGTGGGTGAACATAGAGATTTCAAATTTGGTACACTGCTTGATCGTAACTAGTCCCAGCACATCGACGACAAATCGTCCCTGAAAGGGGCATTGTTATGGTCACATGACTCATTAAAATTTTTACCCGACCCCACTAAAATATCTACAGAATGGCTAAGACTAGACACTGCAAATTTTGTACATTGGTTCGCCATATGATGTTTGAGCATTGGGATTACAAACTGTCCCTTGAGTGGGCGTGGTCACAGTCACGTGACGTCTTTTAATTTTGAAAAAAATAAGTGATAATATTTTGGTAACGGTGCAAGATAGAGACATAGTACCATAGAACACAAATAGGAAATCATATATGGCCTATCGTATGATATGATTGCCAATGACCTTGAGTGAGTTTGAAGGTCGCTTTTTCTATTTGAAACCTTTTTAATACTTATAGCTTATACATAAACTGTGATTCAACTACAATATGTTTACACATAATTTATAAAGTGCACGTAGCTTGTAATTTAAGTTTTATTGTCAAAAATTAAGGAGTTTTCAAGGTCATCGTCAGTCACGTTCACTTCAAAAGTGGTAGTATCCCAGGAATGGAGTTAGATAGAGACAGTTATAGGCCACTAACAGGATGTGATATACGGCCTACTTAAAAGCAGCAATTTTGTAGTTGCAGGATTTGTACTGACAAGCGCGTCGTGAAGTCCCTCTGCAATAGCAGAGCTTCTTGTTCAATGCATATTGGTCGTTGTAACTTGTCACAGTCGCTGACTCCGTGGATTGTTACTCGCAAATTCCAATGTTAGAGGAAAACGAAAACAAGTGGTTATTATTTTGTATTCCTTATGCAAATTTAGCCAGAGTAGTGACAGAAAGGGAGAGAGGAAGGGAAGGGAAGGAGGCGATTTGGGGACCCCAGCCAGAAACCTGGCTACAGGCCTGAGACTCCCGTTATAGTCTCCTGCGTCTCGATCAGTATCCGCCTCCCTCCTTAATTTCTGGATCAGCCTCTGGCCCCGCATCCGATCTGCAGTCAATGTTCTGCATTAATGCGGGGTTATAGTGGTTACCCGCAGGTATAGTTCCCACAGGCGAAAATACGGATCTACGTCACACAGCTACTGGCCAATCAGAAACCTGCAAAACAGATGCGCAGATTCGCCCCGCCTCCGCAACCAACCCGTCTACTGCAGCACCTATTTATAGCTGAATGTGCAGCACCCAGACACCCAGCATCACTGTGCGACGCGTGGCAGTTACTTGTTTTGGTTAGATCGAATTTTAGTGAAATACCGACGGTTGTGGCTGCTGGTGGTGAAGACTGAAGAGTGTCAGTTGCAGCAGTATGCTACAGACTTCAGTTTGCTACTAGTGGAGCAGCTATATGAACATGTCCAAAGGTACGTTGTATTGAGGAAATTGGTACGTGTTGTATAGTAGGCTATGGATTACGTATTTCCTGTAATAGAAGTCCCCGGCTTGTATTAAAACAATGCCGTCAGAACCCTGGCTTCTATTAGACACCCGGCTTGTATTTGAGACCTGACGTCTATTACAAGTATATCTGCTAACGCCAATAGACTGCACCACCGGTCAGTCTAAAACATGACGGGACAGACGGGACGCCCAAAACAGACGGGACAGGAGCGACGGGATTTAAGTCTTATAGATTCGCGGCTAAAATTAACCTCAGAGCACTTACTCAAACGTCGCACGTGGTCGTTCACACATGCAAGCGAACAACATGCGTAACAACAGTTAAATTTCTATTGGTGTACCATTTGGCCCCTACAACTGCTGTCCCGTCTGTTTTGGCTGTCCCGTCGCCGACGGGACCCGTCGCCCGTGTCCCGTCTGTTTGGCCGTCCCGTCTGTACCGTCCTGTTTTAGACTGACCCCTGCACGACGCTACTTCACGCAAAATCGACCATAACGCACTGCTCGCTTAGCATTGTAGCCTTTCAACTCAAACAAATTTTTAATCAGAATCTTATCTTCTTTAGTAAATGGCATGTTTACAAACAACCAGTAACGTTAAAAATGTGTCATTTACGCTTTTGTAATCTTGCAGATAATCAAGGACATAATAGCAAACGGACATGACATATTAAATAAGCTTGTGATAGCGCACATTACTTAGCTATTTTGTGCCAAAAATTATTAAAATTGGTTGATGAATGTTGAAGATATATCAAGCCAAATCAATGTCATTCTCGGTATAGCATGACTGAGGAGACCCAATTTCTGGAGTTCATGTTTCCCAAGGTAGTGTAGAGACACTAGTAAAGAGAGGTGGGATAACAAATTACCGTTTAATAGCGTATTCACTCAGCAATATCTCTGCAAAAAATTACAAAAATCGGTTGATGTGCATTGAAGTTAGAGTGTGCTACATCAGTGTCGTTTTTTGAGACACAGTGTATATATTTTTTGTATAAAAGAGCTATTACATATGTTACAATTATAGGCCACCAGATTAGTGAGCTTACGTTTCTCTGGTGACCTGCCATGCTTTACTTCACGTTAAACTTTTCTCTTATTGGCGAATAAACGAATGATGATGATGATGATGATTAGCCATAAGCAAAACGAGCAAAATGACTGGACAATTTTGCTTAGCTAAGTGCTTATGAAAGCAACTAAGCAGAAAATTTTTCTGCTTAGTTCGATTTGCAAAGAACTTGGAACGAGAACTGTTAATGTGTCATGGGGGGGACCTGTCGAGTGAAATGGAATACACAATATTCAGTTTGTTTATAATTTAGTTAATTTATTTTATAACGTATTAACGTATGTTGTACAAGAACAAAATAGTAGAACACAGTAGCAGTCATATTTGCGTAACTTATCGTCTGCCGACATGGTTTTGTTTACATCAATCAGTGATGTAATGTCTAGGCCTATTTTCAGCAACTAAGCGCTTTTTACCGCTCGACGCTATGCTAAGCGCGGTCTATGCCGTCGTCGTGTGTCCGTCTGTTCGTCTGTGTGAGTGTGTGTGTGTGTCTATCACACTCCGGTATTGTATGAAAACGGCTAAACGTAGTATCACGCAAATAATTATTTGCGTTATCCTATACTATTTTAGCAATAATGCCACACGATATAGGCCTGGGACTCTAGTTTTCAAATGGTATGTTTTCTAGTTGCAGAATTTCTACTGGCAAGCGCGTCGCGCGGTCCCTCTGCAATAGCAGAGTTTCTTGCTAGCTAGTCCAGTGACAGTTTTTGCTGCACGCGTATTAATATCACTGTATTTTTGTGAACAGGCAAACCAGAAAGGCGACGTAAATCACCTCTGGATACAGCCATTGAGGCTGTTTCCAGTGGTGCAAAGAAGGAAGATGAATTCTCCAAGGTTTTTGTCAATGACGACACTGGTACGTATATTCTGTTTGCAAAATTTTTGTTTATACTCTATATGACTACTCGCCTGCATAACTGTATTGACTGTTTTAATCTATAGGAGATACTACTAATCAGTACGTAATAAACATCATTATTTAATCACAACTTCTAGTACACATCATCATTATCGTTGTCGCGAAACCAGGTCAGGGTCGTTGCGTCGTCCGTCAGCATGACCATGTTGAGCAGCTCGCTGTCTCGGTGAGATACTAGTCTTCTCGGAGGACATCTACATGTAGCCACCTCTCATGTAAGCTACAAGTGTAGCCACGTGGGCATCCAGGTGGTCTCCTCCATTCGCGATTTGAGAGGTGGCCGACTAATGCTTTGACTTGGTGCCGAATTGCCTGGTGAGCTGGGGCACGGGGGTCAAAGCGGACGATGTGACCAAACAATGCGACACGGCGAGAACCGCGAGATCCTAGTCGGTTAATGTGCTAACACTTGTAGCCTACACGAGAGAATCTCGGCATTGGTGATGTACTCATGCCAACGAACACCTAGGATCATCCGCAGACACTTCATATGAAAAACGTCTAGCAACTAGGACTGATAGGCCTATCCGAACCTTGGTCGGTATGGTCAGGCACTTGTGTTTCCATACACGAGACAGTGACGACATTACTCCAATAAATGATAAAAACTGCAGTTTATCTATTGTGTTAACAGCCATGGATCAAAAACCATAAAAAGGTGATACTAGCCACCATCACGTCGTCTCAATATCAACGTGATGCTGAGTAATATCACCTTTTTATGATTTTTGCTGTTTTTGATCCATGGCTGTTATCACAATAGATAAACTGCAGTTTTTACCGCGCGACGCCTTGCTAAGCGCGGTATATGCCGTCGTCGTGTGTCTGTCTGTCCGTCTGTCTGTGTGTGTGTGTGTGTGTGTGTGTCTGTCACACTCCGGTATTGTATCAAAACGGCTAAACATAGGATCACGCAAATAACGCCGCACGATAGCCCCTAGAC
>Ga0209782_1002694_pt1 | contig 10014 bp, 8 predicted proteins | sample WorMetmaBAHAMAS1_FD_187390 | JGI IMG/M metagenome (GOLD analysis project Ga0209782, IMG submission 187390) | Marine gutless worms symbiont microbial communities from Max Planck institute for Marine Microbiology, Germany - Inanidrilus... | ecosystem: Host-associated > Annelida > Digestive system >...
GGGGGGGGGGAGAAAGGAGGACAGTGTGGAATTGACCTGTAGTTTTTGTACTGTACCTCTACTGCTCAGCATCGTGTCGACTAATCGTGGACAATCAGCAAAATCATCCAAATACAGCACTGTCAGTTACCAAAACTCTAGCTAAGATAAACAGTCCTTTCTTTCACCTTGTCATGCACCCGAGCAACTCCTTTGTTCATCGAATGTGAAATAACAGCAGCGTTTACGATGGTGCCTAGTATCATTATAAGAGTTGGCGTGCTGAGCCGTTGCGACAATACTGTAATTGCTCGATACATTCCTCTGACATCTGTTAATGGCGGCAACGGATAAAGCATTGTCAACTTGGCTACTGCTGCGGCTGCAAGCAGTGATAAGAGGTATGGTTGCATTACACCGAACAGCACCTGCAACAGACAATTATGATATCAAAATACTAAGACATTTTTGTGAGTGAAAACAGAAAAACAGAAGTATAAACAGGTAAAGGTAAAGTTTTCCCATACTCGTTAGTCATTACCTAACGCTGGGCCCAGAGCTGATCCCGGTATACAGGTAGTCGGCTCGCAAGTGACTGAGCCATCCACCTGATGGTAGGCTGCCATTACTTTCTACCAGGTCTGCGGTTACCTCCGTAGCTTTCACCAGATGGCACCACCCATACACACTAGTTGTGTTCTGTTCTTCAACCGTCCTCGATCCGAGGGTTGGCCGATTTCAGCTTACTAATTTATCGACCCCGAAAGGTTGAAAGGATGAGTTGGCCTGGTTGGCTGACATGCAGCAGACGATTTACCTACAGTAGTGGTCACCCATCAGCTGCAGGTTGAACGAAGCACACGGAAAGCTTGCCAGCCAGAGACCGATGTTCTACCACTGTGCCATGCAACCAACCAGCAGATAGTACTAGGTGTGAATAAAAGATTTCGCGTAAAAGAAACTAGTTATTTCTTAAGAATTCAGAAATCATTTTCGTGTTCCCAGATGTGTCAACTTTCTTTTCTTGTTATCTAGTTACTGCTCAAAATAAAAGAACAAAATGTCACTGCAGTAATCCAGTATCTCAATAGATCAAATACCAATAGATGAAATTTAATCTGCTAATAAGTGCAAGTTCAAATCCCAACACAAAATCTGGAGGGAGCCATTGTCTTCAGTTGGTACAGAATGTGGTGGCTCATCTGGTCTCCGGCAATTGTCACACCAACACCACTGTCTTGAAAGTCTCTCGCTTACAGACTGGCAACCAAGAAGTGTCATGCCGGTCCTCATGACACTTCTTGGTTGCCAGTCTGTCAGCGAGAGACTTTCAAGACAGTGGCGTTGGTGTGACAATTACCGGAGACCAGATGAGCCACCACATTCTAGTGGCGTTGGTGTGGAAGTGTCTGCAACACGTAGTACCGCACTACCTAGCCAACCCGTGTGTGCCTAACTGAGGCTACAGCTGGTCGTATGTTCGGCAGTGTCTGGGGCTGTTGTGGTGCCCTGGACAAGACATCAACTGACCAACGCAGCTTTGCTGAGCACTGACTCTTTCAGACGTCTGCTGAAGACGTCTCTGTTTGCGCGATACTAATGCATGCAGCGCATTATAAGTTGATAACTTTATGCGCTATATAAATCTACTTACTTACTTACTTACTTTGCTGTCTACGGCTCCAGAACCTGAAACTGACTACCGCCAGCCCTCCGACTGCCAGAACTGTCACCGTCTTCATTCAAGCGCCAGCTCAAGACCCACATGGCTCTTCCGGCACTAGTGTGCTGGTTGCAGTTGCGTCTCGTACATACCGTCATCTGGCGCTATTGTGAGTCTGGCACCGATTACAAATGTCCGGACTCAACTCAACTGTAGACTTCGTTAACCATCGAAGTGCAAGCAATGATTCAGCCCAAATATACTTTAAAACGGTACATCAAAGAACATGTGTACCTGAGCAGACACCGCATTGACATTTGTGCAGAGCTGGCACTGAGGTTTCTGACCCAGCAACTGGCGATACGTGATAAAATCTTGCACCGCGGTTGTGGTAATAAATGGGATAACCATGGTTGGCACATATGACGCCATCCTGGCACGATGTCGCAATAGCATGCGCTGTCGAAAATGTGCAGAGAACAGGCCACCAGTGAGAGCAGCCATTGCACCAAGTATAAGTGTCCCATACTTCAGTGACCGCCTGCATTTGCACAAATCAGCAGCCATCACATTCAACTCAAAGCCACTAACATCCCACATATAGTAGTAGTCATAATTATTGCAGTACCTCAATTTTTGAGACATTTCTTATTAATCATTGATTAATGTTATTATCTTTCAATTATCACTGTTAAAAGCAATCTTTATTAATTATATATTGTCAGTTTAACTTGCTTGCCATTACAGCTTCATTTTTCAACTGATACTGCAGCTTTTAAACGTAAACTTAAATAAAAACTGAACTTTAGACAAGCGTTTGATTAACAATACTGAACATTTTATAACTGCTGCTGACCAACTACATAAAGCAGTGCTTTACAAATTATGTTTGTACAGTATTGTACTTAACTAATCAAGAGTTCTGACATCACTGAGACATCCATGTGATGTTGCACCACTCCCAACATGTACCAGGGTACATAAATCCAATTTGAAAAGGCTTGCTCACTCTATCATAAAGCACATAACTGAAGATTTAATCGAATAAGGCAACACAATGTTAACTAGAAATGCATGGCAAAGCTTAGCGTATAGCCCGCTCGGTGCTGTAGTGTCGCCCCCTAGCAAATACTTATGAAATACACCCAACTACTGATCACTAAAGTGCGTAGCAGCCCCGCCCAATCGTGAACGTAGCTGAAGTCATCCCAGTGAAATTTTCGATGCCGACTATACAAATTCTTACGTCTAAAACTCCGGGGTCACTAATCTGAATCTCACCAAATTTCTACAAGATGTACAGCGATGATTACCAATTATTCTTCTGAAATCAAAATTGCAATCTTCCAATCTCTTTCGGAATGCCAGCGTGCCAAATGAGCAATGATCATCAAATTGCAGCCCAGTCGCAGCAAAAATTCCACAAACTCCCTTCTTGGGCTACCACGAAACTTATGTCAGTTTTGTAATCCCCATACCTGTGTCTACCATTGCTGAAATGTTGGTGACGATCAGTCCTGGACTTGCTATGACACTGTATTTGGTGTGATAGCCGGATTTTTGCCATCTCATCCAAAAAGGTGCAATTTCTACCTTTGTAATCTCCGGGGTTACTGAACCTATCTTCATCAAAATTGCACAAAGTGTAGCAAAAATAATGCCATTTAACACCTGTAAATCGGAATTGCGATATTAAAATCCGTTTTAAAACGCCAGTGTGTTGAATAAAGGTCATTTCGCCAATTTTGCCAATTGGTTGCGATGGCAATGTCCCTTAAGAAATCGGAAAAAGAGGTCCAGTTCGATAAATTCAAGCAAATACCTTTCATTTGGTGAAAAATAGTGAAAATCAGTCCAGTATATCCTGAGATAATTGGGCTCCACTCAAAAAAAAAAATTATGGAAAGTACAATATATAGCCCGGTCGGCAAGTGTGCTGAGCGGGCTAAATAAACTACAATTAAACTAAAGCAATGTTCTTCAGGAGGCAAAGCAAGCAAGACAATGCACCATATCTGAAGAGTGAAGACTGAGAGAAATAGTACTGCCAACAGCTGTATCTGAAAATATTTGATTCATGAAGTATGGTTGAAGCAGACACCAAGACTTGATGCCAAAGGCATTGAGGGGGTGAAGAAATGGGGGTATCCCCTCCCCAGCCAACTAGGAGGCCTGGGGAGTGTAGTAAGCGGGGCTGAAGTTACATTTTGTAAGAACCTGAAGGCTAAAGAAACCAACTAGTGACACCTATTCCTCTGAATTTTATGCAACAATTGTATAGTGGATGTATAGCTGTATAAATAATTTGGAGTGAATGAGGCCGCGGAAGTATGGGCCCACACATGCTCACAATGAAATAGACCCTGTGAAGTTGTGAAGATATCTCCAGCACTGATGTGTAATTAAGGTCTCCATTCTCCAGACCCACTGATGATGTTACTTCCACAACATCATGCAACAATGCCACAAAGTGACTATTTCACAACTACAAAAAAGCTTAAAGCTCTCCTAACTAATGTCTGTGCACTACCTGAGGATATGTAAACCCTAAAATTGGGTCCTTTCAGTCATGCTGTATACCAAAAACGACACTGCTTTGACTTGCTATATCTTCAACATTCATCAACCAATTTTAATAATTTTTGGCAAGAAATAGCTACCGAGTTTGTGCTATCATAAACCCATTTAATTTCTCATGCCTGTTTGCTATTATTTTGTTAATTTGCTGTGAGATTACAAATGTGAAAAGCGAAAACGACGCATTTTTTTACATCACTGGTTGTTTGTAATTATGCCATATACTGAAGAAGGTAAGATTCTCATAAATAACTTGTTTGATTTAAAATGCTACAATGGTAAGCATTTAGTCAGCGAGTTTTCCAACAAAGGCTGTAATGTAGGCCTTGTCTACCAGTTGTTGCAAAAGCTACAAGTTACTGGGTGGGTCGACCGCTGTTCCGGCAGCAGCAGGTGACGCAGCACCCGTACATCTGACCTTGACGAACTGGTGTTACACACAAATGGCCAGGCAAGCAATAATATTTGCACACTCTACGTAATGCTATGACAAAGAATTATCAACATTGTTGTTAAATGTCGAAGATATAGCAAGCGTAGCAGACACTGTATACCGCATCGCTGAAAAGACTTAATTTCCACGGTTCGTGGTTCCCAAGATAGTGCAGAGACAATAGTTAGGACTTTGAGAGGTGGGATAGCAAATCACCATTCGATAGTATACTCACCCAGCAATATATCTGCCAAAAATTATCAAAATCGGTTGATGTGTGTTGAAGTTATAGTGTGCAAAGTCAGTGTCGTTTTTGGAGACACTGTATTCCACTGTCTGCATGTGTGTGTTCAATTAAAGTACCTACTTACTTTACTGAATTTATTGAAGGTATTCAAAGTGAAAAAAGTATTTGTGTGGAATTGAAGTAACATCACAACTAACAGTATGCACACAGAGTAATCTGGAAGTACATTATTAAATCAGTCTAGCACTTAATAAATATCAGATGTAAAATGAAGTGGTTAAAATCTCACATTTCATTTTTAGGTTCCCAGTTGTTGATGATCCGATGCATCACCGAAACAATATCTTTCTTTTCCATCAGCACAGCACCCTCTGGTACAGAACCCCTATCCACAGCTTGATGTATGCGGCGTGGACCAGAGGCCACCCTCCAGTTCTCGTTAGCACTGTCTCCAGACTGGCTGTCAACTGAATCAGTCATGACGCTGTAAAAACAAACAATTACAGTACTATCAGTATTCAACTGTTTGAACGATATGCCAAGAGCACAAATGAACACCACCGTGGTCCATATATCATGACAGTGAGAAGAGTTAGAACTGAAGTTAACAAAGCAATGCTGTACCAAAGATATACGAAAGTACTTCTTCTCCTACAGAGTCATCAACAGACGGAACTGTCTCACAGAGGATATTTTCACTTCATCATCCGTTAACTCATTCAAGAGAAAACTGCAAATATTGATAAATACATGGATGACGTTCTGATGGACTGATGTCTGCAATCCCTAGGTTGTGCTACATCGTTCTGGTGAGTGCAACCACACCTGATGAGTACCTGGTAATCTGATACTGATTCTGGACCATATCCAGTCCACTGTAGATCGACTCGTGCCATGCTACTCATGTGTTTGTAGATCGGCACCGGTCCAACAGTAATTGTTGATTGAGTTTTAGGTTTAATGTCGGAGATGTTCTTCCCAGTCAGTCTACTGGTCACTGGTCAGTACTGAGAAAATCAAAGTAAAGCTGGGATAATATATGAAACCTAGGCTAACATAAACTAAGCCTATAGACACTAAATCAACAAAATATAAATCATCAAACACAAAAATATAACAAAAAAATGAACTGAGACAAATTTTATAATCCAGGTTTAGTCACCTTTTACAACATCTGGCGTAGAAATGGAGCGGGCCTACTGTCAAAGGAAAAGATTAAGGAGAAGTAAATAACAAAGAAGCCCCTTTTGGGAGTGATCAGTCATCCCAATGGCAAGACTTGATACAATCTCACTATGTACAGAATTTGACAGCTCTAGCTTCAGCCATTCCTGAGATATCGATGGGGCGCCAAAATTTAAAACAGGTCAAGTTACGTAACTATGCCTGTTTCAGGGACGGTTTATCATCCATAGGCTGGGAATAGAAGTGTTCGTCTTGAAAAAAAATTTGAAAATTTATATGTTCACCCACTATAGAGATACAAAGAATGACAAAACCTAACCTACTCCACTTGTTTTTGGTGCCCCCATTTGAATTTCACCGAGATAGTTGGCATAAAAAAACTAGAGTCCCCAGGCTATCGTATGGCGAGGATTGCGTGATTCTAAGTTTATCTGTTTTGATACAATACCGGAGTGTGATGGACACACAGACAGACAAACACATGCACATACAGACACACGACAACAACATATACCGCACTAGCATAGCATCATATGGTAAAAATGGGTAATATGATGTAACCATACCCTCTCAGAGACAGTTTATCATTTATCAACAATAAGCTCGTGTTTGCTACAATCAACTAGAAAAATGCATGGCAAAGCCTAGCGTAGAGCCCACTCAGCGCCGTAGTGTCACCCCCTAGCGAATACTTGTAAAAAAACACTTACTTACTATCACCTGAGTGCCTAACAGCACCACCCCATAGCAAACATAGCTGAACTACGCGTGGTAACAATTATCGACTCTGGCCGTACAAATTCTTTCGCCTAAAACTCCGGGGTCACTTATCCAAATCTCACAAAATTTACACAAGATGTACAGAAATGATTGCCAAATTAACCTGCTGAAATCAAAATTAGGATACGTTTCAGAATGCCAGCATGCCAAATGGACGATGATCGTCAAATTGCAGCCGAATCACGGCAGATTTTCATATTTTGCTCTCTTAAACTCTTAAATTACTGCACCGATCTTTACCAAAATTTCACACAGGCATTAGTGTAGTAATTAATCTGCCCATTTATAAAGCAATGTTGCATTTTGTTTCGAAATGCCAGAGCAAAAAGTGAAGAAGATCAATATTGACGTCTGCAAAAATGCACCAAAGTTAATCCATTATCATAGCAACGTCCCTTTGATTATCGCATAATTTATTTCAGTTTTATAATTTATTATTCAGTTTTTGATCAGGAGACATCTGTCTATCAGCACAGAAAATGTGGTTGCGATCAAACCCATACATGCTGAGATATTTGGTACGAAATGCCGATTTTTTTTTCATTTTTGCCATTTTGTCAAAAAGGTGCAGTTTTTGTCCTCATAATCTCTGGGGATACTGGACCAATCTTGATCAAATTTGCACAGTATGTAGAGAAAATATTGCCATTAAAAGTTTTTTTAATCGAAACTGCGATAATCGAATCCGTAAGGAAACGCCAGCATGCTGAATAAAGGTCATTTCACACATTTTTAAATAGTAGCATTTTCGATGCCTATTGTACAACTTCTTAAGTCTAAAACTCTGGTGTCACTGACCCGAATCTCACCAAATTTTCACAAAATGTACAGAAATGAATTGCCGATTATTCGGCGATTAACCTGCAGAAATCAAAATTGTGATATTCCAATCCATTTCCAAACGCCAGGCGGCAAATGAACGCCGATCATCAAATCATGGCACAATTTGCAATTTCTCTGAGGTTACTGGACCAATCTTGATCAAATGTGCATAGTATGTAGAGAAAATATTGCCACTGAATATTTTTGAATCAAAATTGCGACAATCAAATCCGTTTCGAAATGCCAGCGTGTTGAATAAAGGTCACAAATTTTGTCCAAAATTGGTTGCCATGGCAACGTCCCTTAAGATATTGGAAAAAGAGGTCCGGATCGAGAAAATTCATGCAAAATTGCAAATACCTTTCACATGGCAAAAAGATCATGAAAATCGGCCCAGTAGATGTTGAGATATATTCGGTCGATTTAGAAAAGAAGAAATTAGGGAAGGTAAAATATATAGCCCGGTTAGGGTTAGCTGTAAGGTTAGGGTTAGCTTTAATAATTCACACGTCGCGCAAATCTCGTACTGCGAGTTATTTGGCACTGCGACGTATTTGGCATGACACCGGGCCGACATCTGTGGGAAGTAGTGCAATGGTTGCAGGCCAAATGTCTGACAGGTTCACACAAGCGAAAATATCATATTCGGAATACAAATTTGCCACAAATCATATTCGATAACCGGCTGCCACGCCCCTTACCCCATAGTACAACTGCCTAATGAATATACATTTATTTGAAAACACAATTTGAAACCTTATTCGAGTGAACTACTGTAGCGTATCGATTTTTGTAAACGAATACAGAATAATCACAAATTTAAATTAAAAACAATTCTTGACCTCCGAGTCCTCGTGCAAAAAAAATATTGAAGGTACGATCCAAAACACCGAACGCCCAGAATATTTACATTTACTAATTTACTATTATTACAAGTAGGGTTCTTTCAAATACTCAAACGCAGCTCGAATATTTGGTTTCCGCCACAAGTTTCCGCACTGCGGAAATTTTTCCCTATCTATTTTTACGATTATACAAATAGCAAACTAATATACTACTGGAACGTAGATTGATCACTTGCGAGATATTTTTCAAGTACTCGAGTTACTGAATATCGTGAAAAGTAAGTAAGTAAATTGTCTATGACGGCTTTCTCACTCTCATATTGTTCGAGTACTTGCAAACTTGCAAAGCTCGAGCTTCGCTCCTTGCTTCAGGTGTTGGATTTATAGTGAAACCATATTCAGATTCACTGAAACCACAATTTGTCACATGTCGCTGTTATTTGTTTACCTCTGATTACGTTGTTTAACAGTTAACTTCACCATTAAAACGCAGTTCCATTTGCCAATTGAAACTAAAACCGGTTTTACTCGATTGACAGCTTTGGCTTTGGCTTCACTGGCTCACTGTAACCACTGTTTACTAGTATCTTAGTTCGTATTCGATAATCGAATACCCTTACCGTGGTATATGGAACAGCCCTAGTTGCGGAAATAGTGCGTTGTTTACATTGGTTGTGTATAGCAACCAGTTTGAGTAATTTTGCGTTTTAAAAGGCTTTACGTCTTACAGCTGTACGATTCGATATCGACAATTATTGCATGGATGATACCGTAGCCAAAGCGCCCTAGCTGCAGCAGACGAACCGGGCTGATTTGACTGCCATTTACCTTGTCACACAGTCTTTCACCAGTGGGTATGACTAATGGGTGGTATACTTTTTTAAAGACACGGTGTATATTCAAGCTTGGAGGCCTTATATGCAAGAAGTTATTATCTGTTTACCTCTGCATACCTCTGCATTTATATCCACATGACATTTGCATGTGTTATGCATTCAGGTATGCATATGGCGCAGAATGAATACAGGACTACAGTGGTGAATAGATTTTCTACTGACACCTGCAATCTGTTGCCGGAGCATGATGATTATGTGCATCAAAGAAGTGATAAGGATCCTCAGGTGTGTTGCTGTTGTTAGTCCATATCATATATCCACCATAAGGTGCCATCGAGATGTGTTTGTGACATCGCTGTCATAATGGCTCAGTATCTGTGGCTGTCGAGTTTTTGCCACTGCTGATGCAGTGGCACTGATGTTTTTTGTTGCATTGCATTTAGTGATTTGGTTTCACAATCCACACTTGAATTATGGTATAATAACAATATCTGATGCTTGTCAGTATGTAATAAAATGCTAGGCTGAAATCTGCTCTGTTTATTGTGTCTTTTGCTGACTGATAACATTGGCTCTGTGTTCCTTATTGTAGATTCTTTACTTTTATTTGTTATGTGTACAGTGACCCTGCAACGCTTGCGTGACAG
>Ga0209782_1002695_pt1 | contig 10013 bp, 6 predicted proteins | sample WorMetmaBAHAMAS1_FD_187390 | JGI IMG/M metagenome (GOLD analysis project Ga0209782, IMG submission 187390) | Marine gutless worms symbiont microbial communities from Max Planck institute for Marine Microbiology, Germany - Inanidrilus... | ecosystem: Host-associated > Annelida > Digestive system >...
GGTAATACTGTGTGATCCCATATGGCACGTGAGTTCCCGTAGCAGCGAGGCGTTTGCGAACTGCTATATGCGTTTACTTTACTTTACTTTACTAAGATCATTCTACAACCGGGCATCAGCGGCCAAGGAACTCCTATCGCTGAGTTCACTGTGTTTCAGAATCACGGGCAAGCACTTTCTGCATGTTATTTGAACTGGATGAAGTGTGCGATGGCCATCTCCAACAGAAAACGACAGTCATCAGCCAGACATGCGGCAGCAGCTCCACCAAGATACTGATGCACGAGCCCCACAATAATAGCAATAATAATGCTAATAATGACTTGTGTTGTGTATATGGAAACAAACAAATGAAATAACAGCACCTTTCACAAAATCTGACAAAATGAAACTAGAGCTATGATAACATTACAGACGACTAGAAATGCTGATTATGCGCACATAATTTGCATACAAAGGAATGAAAGAAAAACTCACAGAAAGTGAAAGTAACTTCATCAACACACCTGTTAACGTAAAAAGAACACCATCATCTTTGAACGTCACAGCTGTCAGAGGTTTAAACTTCTTGGCGCCAAGCCGTATCTGCACTGCGTTCACTTGAAAGACATAGGCAGAAGACACAGCCGGAGCCACAGTTGCCGACTGAACAGGCGTGTTTAAGGTTGTCGAAACCAGACTCTGCTGGACTGGAATCCTTGTCATATTTGGCATGCATGGCTGAGGTGGCTGTAAGCTGAATGATGGCAATGTAACTGACGAACCAAAGTTGGCAGGCCGTGGCTGACCGCTTGTTTGTGCATTCTGTGAAGACCGCGTCACAGATACCGATGACTGGCTTGAGGCCAATACGGTAGTGGGACTTGGACGTGAAACTGAACTGTTCGCATGAGTAGTAACAAATGGACGGGATGCAGACGCTGTTGTTGCTGCCACGCCGAGTACTGGAAATGCCTGGTTGTTAACGTTGACATACAGCGCCTGCGGCCTGACAGCAGCATCTGCTGTCGACGGTGATACAGGCGACGAAACTGCAGCTACGCTGGTGTTTGGTGAATCGCCATTGCACTGCGTTGACGACGAATCACCAGCACGAGTCTCAATGCAAGGTCGCTTCGGTTCAGCAGTATAACAGTGGGCAACATTGTCGTCAGAGAGCGTTGTACCACATTTATCACAGACGTGCAAGTCCAAACTCAGTCGATTGCATTGAGCACAAACTGCAAATGTTTTCTCCGGCTACAAATAAAACACCAGTTTACGATATATCTATAAGTCAAGCAAATGAAAGTATATGTAAATTAAATTAAACTAGAAATGTGTGGTAAAGCCTAGCATATAGCCCATTCGGCATCGTAGTGTCACCCCCGTAGTGAATACTTATGAAACACACCCAATTACAATTTGCTGAGATATTAAAAAGGCAGAAATGACTCATTTTTTGATGTATCTGGTTTTTTATCAACATGCTCATCACTAAAGATAAAATTCTCATTAAAACTTTGTTTCATTCAAACAATACAATGTAAGCAGTTAATCAGAGAGTTTCCCATCAAAGGCTGGAATGCAGACAGCATGGACTAATGTTCAGATTTCACCAGCTTATTAGCAGCATCGTCTTACTACATGCAGTTCTAATTGGCTATTAAAAATTCCACTCAAAGTCAAAGCCACAGAAAAAATTTACAAATGAAAAAGGTGGAAAGGATATGCCAGACAGCGCACCTCATCTGCATCAGCATGCCTTTTCCCCGAAGCCACTTCCATTCTATAACAACAACACGGTAAGTTAACAGTGATACATATCTTCTTTAACAGCCATCTACTCAAAGTACTCAGCAACAATTAGATAAGATCAGAGAGAAGATTAATACAACAGTTTTCATAAATGTTAGTCAATGAAATCAGTCCATAGAGATGGTGCGCACATTGTCAAATATGAAACTGCTTGTCATTATTTTCACTTATACACTGTGTCTCAGAAAAGTGGCAAAACAGGTGCTCTGTCACCATCATATATATTGTCTATTTTACTCTTTCCAGTAACTGGCCACAGTCTCCTTCGGATATGCACCAAACTTGGCATGCGGCTTCCCCTTAATTTCTGGAAGGTCATGGGACAGTTCGTTAAGAGATTGACTTTTGTATTTAAGAGAAAATCAGTTAAATAAAACAGTGAAACAGTTAACTCCATCTTCGCAGCAAAGTTGCTGCTGGGACGCGTGTCGGTCCAACCACTGACCTATTTCACACGTCGCAGATGCCTACAGCAGGCGTGTCACTGATGGGCAGGCCTACCGAGTTTAGCAGAGGGAGGCAGATATCAGCAGCTGCATGTGAAGTATCACTATCACACGGCTGCAAATTGCTATTTACACTGGCAATAAGTGCACGTGTCTGCTGGCTGTGGAATGCATGTCTGAATCGACCTGACTCATACTGTGAGACAAAGGTTGCCTAATGCCTACAGCTGCATATGCAAAGCAGTATGTTCGTTGTGATATGACATGTTTAATAGTTGGATGGTGCACGGAAAAGCTATAGGTATCCATCCAAAATGCCAACAATAAAACGACAGTGGCTGCAAAATTCTACCATATTGCACAGCCCACCAATTAGGCCTAAAATTACCACTGCAGGCAACGAGCGAAGGTCGATAGCAAAATGCTATAATGCACACTAAGAAATGTAAGGTTATTATCACATAGGCCTATTTGAATGATAATGCTCAAACACCACTTAATCGATTCACTGTCTACATGTTATACAGCCACTGAAAATTGAACTGATGGAGTTTATGCCTTAGTTTATCGCACCTAGTGTCGACCGTCGAAGGTGAAACAAACAAACACGTCGTCGGTCTTATTGGTCCCAGCTAGCAGCGTGCGGCGGCGAAAATTTTTCTAAGTCCACAGTTGTGGGGACAAAAATTAGTCACTTGAGCAAAAACCACGCCCCTTTTAGGGGTGATTTGTCATCCTTTTGGCAAGACTTAATATAGTCTCCCTTTGTAAAAAAAATTTGAGAGCTCTAGCTTTAAATTTTGGGTGTCCCATCCATATCTCAGGAATGGCTGAAGCTAGAGCTCTCAAATTTTATTACAAAGGGAGACCATATCAAGTCTTCCCAAAGGGACCCATTTTTGTCTGCGCAACTGTGGATTGAGAAACAATTCACCTCACCTCGCCACTCGGCGAGCTGCTATCAACAAATGTGCGCACGACGGACTTTGCTTATCGCATTTACGGCACTTGGGCCACCCACGCTAAGGCTTAGGCCTAAACTCCATCGGTTCGTTTTGTCACCGTGTTTGTTGCAACAATAACATATAGACAATGAATCGATTAAGTGGAGTTTGAGCATTATCGTTCAAATATGTGCTAATAAAAGACATTTCTTGGTCTGCCTAACAATTTGCTATCAACCACGCTCGTTGCCTGGTAATTATACTTGGTAAGCAGTGCAATATGGTCGATTTTTACCGTGCGACGCTATGCTAAGCGCAGTACATGCCGTCGTCGTGTATCTGTCCGTCCGTCTGTCTGTGTGTGTGTGTCTGTCACACTCCGGTATTGTGTAAAGACGGCTAAACGTACGATCACACAAATAATGCCACACGATAGGGATATTTTGTAGTTGCAGAATTTCTACAGACAAGCGCGTCGCACAGTCCCTCTGCCATAGCAGAGCCTCTTGTCAAGTTATAGCGCATTTTTCGTCGAAAGTGACCAATTTAACCCACGCCACCTGCATTTGTCGCCCCCGTAGGGGATGATCCCGTTCAAATTTCGCCATGATCTTTGGCATCAAAAAACTAGTCATGTTGCGATCAGTAAAAAATGCCGGAGATATCCGCGATCAAGAATTTGTGCTCCCAGAAAAAGTGGGCCAAAGTTCACCAAAAATCTTTACTACCCCATAAGACCTCCCATCATGCCAAATTTCATCGAGATCGGTCAAAACAGCTTGGAGATAGGGGTTGGTCGGAAAAAAATTTCCACACACAGACACACGGCATCCTGACTGGTTGAGTCGCGCCTCGCAGCATGCGAGAGTCGCGACTAAAAATGCACCAGTTTCAGGATGCTACATGTCCACCGTAGCAGAATTTAACTGTCACAGGACTGTGGGACTGCATGATAATCGATAAAATCTTTCTGGAAATTACTGTATCTCAACTACAACTGGATAAGGAAATCTGCAACTTCTGCTTCAAAAAATAGTCAAGACTCTAGCAGATGACACCCTCAGTCTGCTACCATTATACAGTCACAGAACAGATATTGTATTCACTCTAGTTGCACCCTAGCATGCGGCTCGCACCTACAGCACTCACAACCTGTACTGTTGTGGTCACCAATCACCATGTTCGATTCGTATTGCATAGGCCCTACAGCTGGACAGAATAGGAACTTTAGTCTGCTGTGATGAGACCATGCATACTGGAGTGCATCAGTCCTCAGGCATAACGACATGAATACTGTTCAATGTTCATTCCATTGAGTTCAAGACTCAAGTGGTGACGAGGCGGATATGAAGTGATGAGAGATGTATCTCCCACCACAATACAGCAATTTTTTGCCCGTGAAAATACTTTTTGATGCATATGCTATAGGCCGAGAAGACGAAGTTTGCAGCAGTCACAAAAGTCAGGTGTCCAAGCCCAGGCTCATGACCTTGGATATGCAGGATCTGAGACAGACCAGCTACACAACGCAGTCTATTTGCTGTGCAATAGAGCACAGCCTGGTATATTCATTTGCTCTGGCCAGTCATTATTCTGGAAGGCAAGATCTAGCTAAAGGTCTAGCTGAATGCCCACAAAGCGGGCATTCAGCTAGTATGGTATACAGGTGACAACACAAAACCCAACTTATTTAGCCCGCTCGGCAAACCTGCCGATTTTCACGATCTTTTCACCAAATGGAAGGTATTTGTGTGAATGTTGTCAATACGGTCCATTTTTTCCAATTCCTCAAGGGACGTTGCCATGGCAACCAATTTAGTGGCAAAAATGGGGCAAAATTATCTACCGCCCCCTGCACTTATCGCTCTGCCATTCCAAAATGGAATGGGATATCACAACCGCAATATGCGCATTAACAGCGTAGATCATGCCTCTATATTGTGTGAAAATTTCATGAAATTTGGTCCAGTAACTCCAGAGTTGACTTTGCTCATTTGTGAATGTCATTACGACATGGCCAAAAAACTGGCGCATTTTAGTCGAATATCTCCAGATATACTGGACCGATTTTCGGAATCGTTTTACCATATGAAAGCACTTTACGAGCACATGATGGATCTGTACCTTATTTTCTAATTTGTCAAGGGTCGTTGCCATGGCAACCAAATAATGTTGCAAAAATGTTATCAACGCCGACTGATACCTCTTGTATTCATTGCACTGATGCTAGAAAACGAATTGCAATATCATGGTCTAGCTGAGCGTAGTAAAAACGCAAATGATGCCTCTATATCATGTGAAAATTTCGTGAAATTCGGTCCAGTAACTTCTGAGTTGACAGTACTCATTTGTGAACGTCAGGTACGACACAGCCAAAAAACTGGCATTTTTCGTCGAATATCTCCTGATATACTGGACCGATTTTCGCAATCTTTTCACCTTATGAAAGTGCTTTACGTACAGATGATGGATTTGTACCGTATTTTCCAATTTATCAAGGGACGTTGCAATGGCAACCAAATAATTTTGCCGTAATACAGGAAAACTGATACTACATGAATTCTTTGCACGTTCGCTAGATGGAACACGGTTTTGTTTTGCTAGGGGGCGACACTGTGGCGCCGAGCGGGCTATACGCTAGGCTTTGCCATGCATTTCTAGTTCTTTATACTGTACTTGTATACAAAAAGGGTGCTTCAATGTTTATCTGAATGCCAGCATTAAATAATAGACTTCAATTCGGTACGATTCACGCGATTAGCTTCTACGAAGGTGTTTCTTATTTTGCAGTACCATGTGTTGTGCGTCCTGCTTTAAAAACATTCTGGAATTTGTACAATTCTTATCATTTATATAACGTACAGTACAGTCGAAGTCCGGCATTTTAGCCTAATATACTGTCTACGTTTCTGTCACTCGATATTAGTACGCTTCTTATCTTTGGTTGACCAGTTCTGCGTTCTGTCTTGCCTCTCTGGGCCGGACGTGCACAGCGTTCATGCTGTTTGTCCTATAAGAGGACCCCACATATTGTGCGGCGCCCCACATGCTGGAAACAATTTTAGCCCGCATTGCATGCGAGTGCACTGCATAGATGTGGGATATTGCTATTTTCTACAGCGTGGTTGGCGTACGTTGGTCACGAGACTCACGACCATGATCCCTGCAAAATCTGCTGAACCAATCGAGTTGCCGTTTGGGGGACAGAGTCGCGTGGCCCAGGGAACCAAGTGTTACATTGGAATACCTGTGTGTGCCACCTGCAAATACGATTGAATAATCCGTGCAGGCGGCGATACGGGCTGTCGCTACCACTTCTGTAGCAACTTGTTCTGGTTCTCGTTTCCTGTCACTACACATGCATAATGTCATCGATAGCAGCAAAAGTGAAAGAGAAGGAAGTAAAGGCCAATTAAGGACGAAGATGCGGCGCTGCTGTGGCTGGTTGCAGACGCTGATGCTGTCGTTTATTATCTGCGAGAAGATAAACTCTGGTCGCAGACAGTTAGCACCGATGATGGTCGAGTGGGGAGTGCTACTGAAGTACGAAATAATAACGGAACGATTAGAACTTTCGACATCGACTACAATCGACGGCTCATCTACTGGATTGACAACCAGAATAAGGTTTTTCTTGTAGTTGTAAAACAGATTTTAAAATAAAAAACTATTAAAAAACATGTTCTTGTGCTTGAATAAAAACATTAAAAACATAGAATAAAAAATGTACTACATCGGTTTTGTAACCTGCAGGTACCGTACAGAATAAGTGAAGGTTCTAAAACAGCTTTATTAGATGATTTAGAATACATAATTATTGAGTTGACAAGTTGACTACGACTTGACATTGTGATATACACGGAAATACTCAAAATATTAAACACCTTCTTAAAGTAACATCACAGCAACTGATTGCAAATTAATATGTAACATATGATAAACTATAAGAATTTTTTTCATAGGCTACAAAATGTTTTATAATAAAAACATTGAAAAGTTAAAAAAACATAAAGACGTGTTTTTATTGAAAAAAAACAAAAACATGTTTTACAACTATGGTTTTTCTGTTTATTTCTGTAGTGAATATTGCGTCAGAATTTGAATGAGGTCTGTTTTATATCTCCATAAAGCAAGGAGATGCTAAGGTGCGGTATATGCCGTCGTCGTGTGTCTGTCTGTCTGTCTGTCTGTCACACTCCAGTATTGTATCAAAACGGCTAAACGTAGGATCACGCAAATAATGCCACACGATAGACCCAGGACTCTGGCGTTTGAAAATGAATTGGAATATTGGAATTCCAATTTCAGTGAATTTATCGGTCATCAGTTCTCTACTTTGTGTGAAATTTTGGTGAGATTCAGTTCAGTGACCCCGGAATTTAAGACGTAAGAAGTTGTATGGCCAGTGTCAAAAATCTTACCACACTTAGTTCAGCTACAACCACTATAGGTGGTGGGGCTGTCATTCGTCGACACCGGATTTCCTGAAGTTATTCCTGTGGCAAGCTGAACGGGGAAGTCGCTTGACACGCCGACATCATCGCGACGATCCTCGCGATGATGTCGGTGTCGTTGTCGTGGAATACGGCCTTAACTAGACACATTTTGTGCGACCTCTGTCTGCACCACGAATAGCCTACGCCGTCGCTGCTGCCACTGCTGCAAACCTACCGCCAACAAACAAATCGCGCTTCCATACAGACTTACTGCAGAAGCTCCTCCGCCGCCGTCGTAAGTTCCCAGCTCCGCCCAGCGTTACAGCGTTTGTCAAACTAGTATAAGACTTAGGTCCGGTTTTTCCACAGCTAATTAATCTCCTGTTAATCTAATCTGGCATTAAATCCGGCAGATAATGATCAATTTACTCAGATGTCGTTTTTTTCACCGGCAGTTCGTCAATTAAAGCGTCCTAAACCGACGATTTAATTTGCTGTGGAAAAACCGGCCCTTAGTCGTGAAGGTGTTGTTGGTAGATACTGGAGGCGGCGCTGAGCGGCGGTGGGTCGGTGCGAGAGCTGACGACGACCGGTCTGCTTCAGCCGGTCGCTCTGGCCGTCGACTGGGTCGCTCGCAATGTCTACGTCGTCGATCAGCTTGGACGCCGTATAGACGTCGTCTCTGTCACGCGCCGATATCAACACAACATCCTCAGCTACACCGTCCAGCCGTCCGACATTGCCGTCGACCCCGGCCGCGGGTCAGTTGTCATCTTGTCTATACTACTGACCTGTTGCGTGATTTGTAGTTAAAATGTGCCCAGTGATGCGGATCCAAGAACTGCTGGATGATCCCTTTTCCCCTTGTCTATATTTGATACCATCTGTTCCCTGCTCTTACCTGTCGCTAGGGTGTCTGATGGGGCGCTGTAAGCTCCCCCCTGGGTCGCCAAACGCTTTTTGTATGCATTTTGAGTTTAAAAATCACTCCTGGTTGTAACAATTAGCCAAACATACACTGTGTCTCAAAAAACGACACTGACGTTACACACTATAACTTCAATGCACATCAACCCATTTTGCTAATTTATGGCACAGATATTGCTGAGTAAGTACGCTATTGAATGGTGATTTGCTATCCCACCTCTCCTAACTAATGTCTCTGCACTACCTGGGGAAACATGAACCCCCAAAATTGGGTCTCTTCAGTCATGCTGTATACCGGAAACGACACTGCTTTGGCTTGGTATATCTTAAACAGTCATGAACCAATTTTAATAATATTTGGCAGTAAATAGCTACAGAGTTTGAGCTATCATAAACTTGTTTCATAACTCATGTCTATTTGCTATTATTTGCTTAATTTGCCGAGAGATTACAAGGGCGAAAACGACGCATTTTTGACGTCACTGGAGACGACTTCCTGTTTCAGCAGGATGGAGAACGTGCTCACTGTTCACGCTATATACACTGTTGTGCTCCCATGTGCCAGAGTTCATTGAACCACAAAACTGGCCTCCAGTAGTCTGGATCTAAATCCTATAAATTATTCAGTGTGAACAACTTGCAAAATATGTTGTATGGTCACAAAATTTCAGACATTGACTGAATGAAACGCTTGCTAATCGACTGTTGGACTCAGGAAAGCCAGGACACATTGAACTGAGTAATCAGTCAGCTGCCAATAAAGCTGATGATGGCGAAGGGTGCTAGTGCTGAGTTTCGTGTGGACAAATTCTGTGTGCAGATGATCCTTGCTGTTACTTTTACAGCATGTTCCAGTTAAAAATTAGGTAGAATCCATGCATTTTGTCAATTTCAGCATAGTTTCACATGTAGTGAAGTTGTGTGTAAATTAAACAAAGAATATTTAACTGCACTGGCATGCAAGTTTTATACTTTTTTTCTAGACAAAATTCTGAAACTTCTGACATATTGCACGCCTTTTCCCATTAGGCCTAACTGTCACAAAATTATCAACTCTCAAATACAGTCCGATTTTTGGCCCACTCTGTATAGAAAAAATATGGTATACCAGCGGCTAAGTGATTTGACTTGTCTGGGCATTGTACAGCTAGCACACACAGCGGACGAGTCCATTCTTCGTTTCGAGGTTGGCGACGCGGCCTCTCCTCAAATTATGTTGAGCAGTCCTGTTTTTACAAATCATTACGCGTCCTAAACGTGTGTGCATTTGCGAGGTATGCGTGCTGTGTGACAGGTTGTTGTTCTACGTGGACCAAGGAGACCAGTCGTCCGACAGTCATTTCCACGGTCCGTGCATCGCGACGGCCTACATGGACGGCTCGATGAATCGCGTCATTCACCGAGGAGACCTGCTGTCTCCGCAGCAACTGACGCTCGACCGTGTCAACGGCCGCATCTACTTC
>Ga0209782_1002696_pt1 | contig 10012 bp, 8 predicted proteins | sample WorMetmaBAHAMAS1_FD_187390 | JGI IMG/M metagenome (GOLD analysis project Ga0209782, IMG submission 187390) | Marine gutless worms symbiont microbial communities from Max Planck institute for Marine Microbiology, Germany - Inanidrilus... | ecosystem: Host-associated > Annelida > Digestive system >...
CCTTCTCGTCAGACCATCACCACGAGCATCTGACGCTGAAAGAACAGCATCAGTCTCCTCTTCGCCGGCAACAACGTCGCTAGCGGCATTCATCTGCTCCGGCTGCTGGCTGCCTGCTCAACTGTCGCGAAACAACTCTAAGTTACATAATATTTATCCGAACCTACAAACATTCCATAGCGTGCGGTCTGTCTCGAACAACGTTAACGCGCCTGGGTATCTATGATAAGCGCTGTACGCTGAGCCGAGAGTCGTCGTGGCGTATGCGAACGGCCATCAATCATTCATTCAACATCTGCCGCGGATATCGATTATTCAATTTATTTTACTAGTGAATGAATAGCGCGAGCATAATTATTCTGTTCAACGACCCACCACCCTGCAGCAGCAGCAGCAGCAGCAGCGTTCACAATAGCCTACGGGCTGTTTCACAACGAGCACTATTGTCATCAGCTGCAGACAGCCGATAGACCGATTCAGACCCTAATGTAAAGCCCCATCCACACCGGCAACATGTCAAATCAACAGGACACGTTGCCGTTGTGTTCGACGTGTTGCTTTCGACAAGTTGCATCGACATGTTGCTAATGTGGACGCGTCCTTACACGGAAGTGGAGTTTGCCGGTAAATCAGGGGCGACATTCAAGGTCAAATTTGCATGAAGGATAACGCTGTGGTGGATTTTACTTGTAAGTGCCAAGTTTCCACCAATCGGTGCAGGAATGGGGTACGGACTCCAAGAAATTGGACGCCAAATTTCACCTTAATCGATCAAAAATGCATTGGTTATCGGACTCCATAAACTGTATAATAAAGTATATTACGAATGTGTGGAAGACCCCTGACTCCCACTAGCCCCCAAGATTGAGGTGCTAAAACCGCCCCATCATAGGCTGGCTATGGTTCTTAACCGCTAGTGTATTTATATGTGTGTTTATAAATAAATAAACGAGAAACATCATACTCTATTTACTGGCAATCCTAGAGGACATTCTTATACCCTTCCAAGATGCCTAAACATTAAATCCATGTAAACGCTGTTTTATCTCCCGATGTCTATTTTTTATGATCAATGTTTACTCTGTATTGTACAACATGTGCGTTTGTCACTTGTTTATTAATAAAGAGAGTTCAATCATGTTCATCATTTCATTCATTCAGTCAACGATGTCACCCGTGATACAGCAAACGACGTGCTAAATGACACACAGACATTACTACATACCGGACCGATACATTACCCACGCAAAACTGCAAAACACCGAGTTACCACTATTAGACCGCGTCGAAGATATAGCATAAGCAGCCTATTAGTACATGTCGATTTCTGTGCTAGTTCAGTCAGTTTCGCTGTCTGTTGATAACGAGCATGTATAGTGGAAATCGACTGGCGCGATCGAACTGCCGTGTGGGGTGGTGATTTACATGTATGTAGGCCAAAGGAACGATGTGTCAAATGAGGTCCAGATCCCCCACGGGAAGGGGCACAATTGGGGGATGGGTGGCGCAATGTCACGTATAGGCGACACGGCCTGTTCCCAAATTACTTTGGGATTTCTTATCTAACTACTGAGTATCACATCACATTAATAACCTGACATTCACCAGGAGGATCTGCGTTTGCATTCGTCATTCATCACGTGCAAACACCCATACATATATTCACATTTTCATCTAAACAACTATTTTATGCCTGGCTTAATGTCTGCGTATTAGAAGTAGGGTTCACCGGTATGGCTCATGGGTTAGTTATGGTAGTAGGCCTAGATGGCGTACCGGATCTAACAGATTCCTGTGTACTGATTGATTAGTTGTAGAGTTTCTGATTTTCTATTTTTAGTCGTGCCTCTCGCCGCTAGCGAGGCGCGACTCAAGTAGTCACGTTTCTGTCCGTGACAAAAAGAACATGTCCGAGGCCCATTTTTTTCGGGGAGCACACATTTTTGATTGCGGATATAATCAGGTATTTTTAACCGATTTTGACGAAATTTGGGTTGGTTAGGGGTTTTGTGGAGTAGCATCACCTAAAAAATATTGGTGAACTTTGGCGCACATTTTCGGGAGCACAAATTTTGTTGACCAAATATGGGTGCAAAGTTTCTAATTACATAGACTCATATAAGGATTCAGGAAAGCTGCCATAGAGGCGCGACCATATACCGCTAGGTATTCTAGTTTCTATTTGTGCTTTTGAAAATCATTTTATGCATATTTTCGTTGTACTTTGTAGCCTATATTATTTTAAACAATAATAATGCATTTTAAACCATGCACAGGCGTACATTGCAGACCCTAATTACTCACTGTGATAAGCCGCAGAACATAAAAAAATCCAGTTATTCTGACCAGGATAGGTCTATTATTACAGCAGATGGACACGCAATAAACAAGCAATAAATACAAAATGTTGACGGAATGGTGATGTACATCAACCAGCAACACAACGCTGATATCATTATATACATCCAGTAAAATACACTGAATGCATGTCGCTGAAAGCATACACGTAATCCTCAAAATACCACTTGACAATAATCGGAAACTATTGGAAATACTCTGTAAAAATACAAGCCAATACGACCGTAACTAAACATTGTAGAACTGTGATATAAAGACAACACGCATCAGAGAATAGCACAAAATGCTAGCAATATAATTAACAGAAAACAAAATAAAACATCTCGTTAAATAATTCTTGATTTAGAAACATACAGAATTGGCCAAATAAGTGGTGCCAGTACCTTTGTAGGATCAAATTTTAGCTTACGTCATCAAAACGGGTAAACAATTTTTATGACTTCTGGCACACTTCAATTTCATTTTATTACTGAACACATCTGTTGATTTGAAATCCATCCAATTTACCAAACAAAGTAGAGCCACCTAGCGAAAATTAATAATAACTGATTTTGCTTCAACGAATGCTAAGGGAAAGTTCAGTATAAAATATTTAGCAGAACCAGCCCGGCCAAAATGCCAATTAAAGTCGACTGCAGCAGTATATACAAAGATGGAAACGTCGACGACGCCGGTGGCGCTATCGACCGCCTGGAGTTAGTTGGTGTTTAACGTTCCTTTAAACGTCCCTGGAGGCCGTTCACCGACGAGCTGCGCCGCTCGGCAGCCAGTTGGCGCTCTCTCTACGTGGGCTCATATCTGATCATGTTGTCTCTGCTGAAACAGTTAACACTTTTGAGAACCGGTTAGATAGATTTTGGTCTAATCAGGATATACTTTATGATTACAGAGCAGATCTCCATGGCATCAGGAACCGCACTATTGTAATGTAGTTACAGTATTGTTATGCATTATGTACTAGTAGTTTTAAGTCTATTTCTCAGAAACAGAGGCCTTTGGAGGCCTGCTTCTGTATTCTCTATGTGATGTGATGTGATGTGATGTGATGAACATGTCGCACTGTTTCATCACGCCAAAAATTAGGCCACTGGTAAATTGCGGATTAGATGTGACGAACGTCAAAATGATTCTGTTGTCTTCGGATGTTAGGGTACAGATGTGCGGATGTTTAGTGTTAGTAGGGTTTGGGGTAAGTACCTTAGCATCCGCAGTAGCGTCCGCATTTTACCGGTCGTTACATCCGTGTATTCGCAGTTACCCGTGACCCAAAAATTGTGCGATTTGTTGAGTGTATCTTCTAGGTCGCACGATTATTTGGTATTTAGTCTACTCGTGCATATGCCGTGTTGCAGACTGCCATCTGCTCACGGATAACTTGGTAGTGGTGGCCGAGTGGATAGCGCGTTTGACTCGTGTTTGAAAGACACGGGTTTGAATCCCGCTGAAGCCAGTCACTGCGTAACAACTGTGGGCTAGTTGTTCACACCTACTGTACGTAGTGGGGCAAAAGGCCGGCTTAACCAGCTGACACCTGGTATAGCCGGTGTCATGCCAAATATGTCGCATTGCCAAATAACTCTCAGTGCGAGATTTTTGTGACAAGTGGAAATTAATTAAACCTCACCATAACCCTACAACTAACCCTAACCATAGCCTTAATCCCAACCCTTACCCTAACCGAAGAAATAAATAAACAACTGCGTACGGGACTTTGCGAGATCACGCATGCACAATGGTGCAGATGCGAGTTATTTGGCACTGCGAGTTATTTGATACTACACCGGCACCTCTGCAGTGACACTGGACAAGTCGTTGACCTACGTTGGCTTGGGTCTACTTAGCCTTTCATCATTAATTGGTGGAAAAATCAAATACCGGCCATAACAATGGTCGGCGTAAGGGCGGGAGATGCTGCCACTGCCAGGTAGCAAGTAACTCCTATGGCATACTGGCTCCCATAGTGGTGCAGTGCTTCTAGCACAAACTGCTGTATACTTCTTTTACCTATAATCTTTTAGTGCTGAGAACTCAAGCTCAGCTTACAATCTCAAGTTCTAAAACTCTCAGTGCAACGTGTGTGCTATAGTGCAATAACATTGTGACCATGATTACGCAAACATCAGAATGCATGAAAATCAATTAGTCATTGTACTGAGATTTGTGCTAAAATGACATTGGCATGAGAAAGGCTAATTCTTGGACACAACGATGTCTTTTGAGTTGTGTGTTCACTTTTAGCACCTCACTGATGTCATTTACAGACGTTCACATTACCCAGCATAGTGTTTTGAGATTGGTGGCTTTCGTTGTCACAGGAAAGTCCTTCGACTCCTTCAGACGATCTGTGATAAACTTATCTTTTTGGCAACTGAAGCACACTCTTTTGTATTATAGTGCTGTACAAATAAACATCTATTTATCTATTTACTTTTTTGGGGATCTCAGCAAAAATTGATGGCCACTATTTTGAGGTTGGCAATCTCACACAATAAAGATTACTAACATGAGATTGGTGTTTGAACTTCAACATCATTCAGGAATTCTTACATATACATCGAATATTATTAAGTTTTTTTTCATGCTTTTTATGATTCATTGCATAGTCACTGGACATCTAATTGTTTCACTTTAGGCAAAGTTTACCTTAATTATTCTGTTGGTGAGTTCCAACCAACTTAAGACAATTTTGACAAATCTGTGATACGACATCAGTGGTATGTGCCACTGATGAAACAGCCAAACAACTCATATCGGTCATTTTTGGGACCTTTATCGTCAGATTGCTGATCTCATTTTAGAAATAAAGTTGGAAATTCTGCGAGTTGTCCAGTAAGTGATGAGTTGACTATAGCAATGAACACTGTGATGCTGCTATGCATGTATTTTCAGCATAACATGTGAACTTTAATAGATACGACTTGTGCATGTTTTCTGACACACAGAAAACTGCAGTTGCTCATATTGCTGATCCGCTTAGCAAGGCATGCAGTGTGCATGAGGAACCCGGACTGTGTTAAATGCACCGTTAACTATTTAGTTGTTATGTTGTTGCAGGCTAATTGTGTTGGTGACAGTTTGTATGTGCTATTCATCACTGTGTCCATAACTCGAAACATACACATACATTAGTGAAATATGTGTACCATACGCGTTCATTTCAGTCATCAGATGGTGCCTGTAGTTGCATGCCTTTTGCTCACACTTCAGAGCATTTGCTGTGAATACTGGTATTAAATACGTACTTGTATTAATGAATTAGGCCTGCACTGATGTACTGTAGTTTAAATAATTTTATATTGTGAGTGCAAATTATATGAGTTGGCAGTCAGGGTCATTACTACTGGCCATATTTAAATTGTTGCTCGCAATTTTTTTAGCATCGCAAGGCATGAATGTTCACGTGGTGTTACTTATAACTGTTTTTAGCGACGGTGATCTGCGCATGTTGCTTGTCCTAGTTTAGTTTGCTTCGTGATTCATGATAGGGCTTGATCTTTTGTTTTTTTTTTCTAAACGTTACAGTACACTCACACATTACAGGAGTGACTTAGTAGTTGCTGAATGGCAGATCAGCACACATTATCGGCTGTTCAATGCCAGAAATTTGATAAAATCATTACAGTTGTATGTACAGTTTATTACATAATGCTGGCTGTATCCATATTAGTTAGTGTAAAGAATCGGGCGAGTATTTGTCTGTCTGTCGTGTCTTTTTTCACACACTATGCAGGCTTTGGCGTACTTAGACTGACTCACCGCACCCAACATGGCCAGCATGTGTACTCGGCCCACTTTCTGATACACTTGTTAGATTAATTACTGAAAGGCTTTCTGAACTCAGTAAAAGTAAATTTGTGTAGTGCTTGTTAGTTTATTAGTGAGGTTAACTCAGCACTGAAGCACCCAGGTATGCATATGTTAATGAGGGGTCAATCAGTTATACCTGCCACCTGCGCATTTATCAATGAGTGGAATAGGCCATACCTGCCTTTACTCCCCAGCCACAGTACATAACTACACTGGCTGATACATGTTTTTTTACAGTTAGTAAAATGTCATTACATGAGGCCGTCTTACCATATTCTCAGTTTATATTTTAAGCTGTGTGCATTACTTTAAATGTGATATACAGTTAGACTGTCTGCTCCAGGCCCTTGTCACTCATCTGTTACCTGCGTGCCAGGTGAGGCCATTGAGGCAACAGCTGGCACCATGGTGCATTGTGCACTGTACCCTTGAATTATATGCATGATACATGCTGCACGGAGTTAAACATTTTGTATTGGTGAAAGGCTATGCAACATGTGAGCATGGCTGTAGGCCCGAAAACAAACTGTACACTATTTTACTGATGTGTGTGCAGCAGAAATATCCAGGTATGACTGATATACAGGCAGTTGTAAATGCCTGTAACCAAAGTACTCGAAATGCTCAAACTATGGCAAACTATAACTTTCTAAATGTTGAAACTAGCTTTACATTTTTAGTCAAAATGCTGCTTGCTTGAAATATAAGAGCTAACAACTGTATATTAAATTTATTCATATTTGCTGTTCTAAAATGATAATTCTTACAACTGAGAGACACCAAACCAAATCCATTTTTCTCTCATAATAGCTTTGAGCATTTTATGTCATAGGCCATATTTACAAGGTTGACTGAACCCACTTTATGGATGTTGCTTTCCGCATGTCTTTCTTCAGAAATCCAGATCATTTTAACACAAGTAGCCTACTTTACGAGATACAGCCGTGTAAGCCATGTAGCCAAGCTCAGAGATGCGAGACCAGAACATCAATCACTCCAGTAATAAATTAACATTTCACTTAGACTAGTACTAGACTAGTGACGTATGGTGATGGAGCCTTCCCAGTTGCTGCAGTTCGAGTGTGGAACAGTCTACCGCAACATGTTGTCTCGGCTTCATCATGTTCTGTTTTTTGTTCTGGTTTAAAGTCACATTTTTTTCTCTTTGTTACTCATAATTTATGTTTCGTGCCTACGAAGTGACACTATCATTTTGGACACGCTAATCGTTCGTACTTACTTACTTACTTACTTAGAGAGGTCGGCTTTCTGACTACAGCTACAGATGTCCTGCAGGTCAGATGGCTGCATCAGATGATGTATATTTTAGTGTCATTTGTGGAGAAATGTGGTTTGTATGTGTGTGTTTAGTCCTGCAGCAGTTGACGGCACCATGGCGGGTTGTGGAGAAGCTCTGCCAAGTGTTATGAAAGCTGTTAGGTTGCATAAATTTGGTGGGCCAGAGATGCTGCAACTTGACACTGATGTTCCACTGCCGCCGTGTGGAGCAAAAGAGGTTGATGATGCTGGAGAATTTTTTTATCTTTTCTGACTGCACATTATTAACCCACATCACATTTTTGTGTGCCAGACCAAGAGCGTGGCATGGTCTATCACCACCACTGCACAAACTTACGTACACTAGCACCTGCAAACATAATCTGAAGGCTTTTCTTTTTGACAGGTTTATGCCTGCTGACTGGGAAAAGTTTTATGATGAAGTAATAGCTAATTGTATATCTCCTGTGTTTGTATTTGTATCTTATAGGTGTCTTGGTTTTTAACGTTTAATGGAGTTTTGGTTTTTTACTATCTGATTTTTATTTTTTGGGCCCATATTCTAGTGTTTATGCATGTAAATTGCTGCTCAGTTGTATTATTGTAAGCAGTATTTGCTATGAACTACCAACTATCACGTGACTAGTAAGTAAGTAAGTAAGTAATTGGTTTATTAGCAACATGACATAACAGTGTCAGTAACATAAAACAATTAAATATGACGCTAAATGGGAGTGGATAAAGTCGTTTAAGGTCTGATAATGAGGTCTTGTGCTAGATCATGCTACAGATACCTTGACATATCATGGTTTGTCTGTCTGTCTGTTGGTCACATTGTGAGTCTAGCAAAAATGGCTGAACTGATTGATATGCAATTTGTGGTATTAGATTATTCCCAGAGTGGTGTATAATCCATATGAGCTAATTGCTGTCAGCAAGGACGAGCAGACGGTAAAACTTTTCTCCAACATGTTGCAACAAATTCCTTTAGTTCTTAACTAGGGTTGTCAACTATTAGTACACGTTGACCTATGTGATGGTGGTATTGTGGTCGTTAAATTTCATTTAATTCAATATTAGCATTTATGTGTAACGTGTACATATTTAGTTACAAGGGCCGAATATGAGGCATGGTTTTTGTTGTCACACTGCCGTTGGAAGTTCTTATTTTCTTTTTGGTTATTGATTGTTCATTTGCGTTGTGTCAAGGTTCTGATAAAGGTCCATGCCGCTGGAGTCAACCCGGTCGACACGTACATTCGGTCGGGAATGTTTGGCGTTCCGGCCGAGCGACTTCCGTTCTCACCTGGCTTTGACTGTGCAGGTGTCGTAGTGCACGTCGGCGCTGACGTCACCAAGCTGAAGGTCATTGTTGAACTTTGTCACCGCTGTCCTGCACTTGTGTTGCTGTACTCTTGCTGTTGTGAGGTCAAGTTCTTGAAATTCGATCACGGGTAGTTATCTCAGGACTTGACAAAACTTTTATAACATGGTTTGTTTCTGCAGACAGTGTCTCTCGAAATTATGGTCGTACTTTGCTTCAGAATTATTTTCAGTAAAATACGCCCACGTTGCATGCACTCAGTGCATAGATGTGGACTAAAATGTATACATAGTGTGGTCTGTTTGTCTGTGTGTCTGTCTGCATGCCTGTCTGTCTGTCTGTCTAAATGTTGGTCACAGCTGTGAATCCTGCAACAGCATCTGAGCTGATCAAGCTGCTGTTTGGCTTGTGGACTCAGAGGAATTATGTGCTAGACTGGAGTGCAGATTGGCGCCACCTGGCGAATACGATTGAATGATTTGTGTTAAGCGGCAATGCAAGGTGCTGCCACCATTACTGTAGCAACTTATCATTATTTGTGTTGTGTGATGTTAGTTTTACTATTAATAGTCAGTTTTCTGACTGTTTTGCCAGTAATCAGAAAAATTGCACATAATTTTTGTTGGTTATTTTTATAGTTTTATACCTATTATTTTTATGATTTGAATACATTAATTATTCCTCAGAAATTTTGCATCTTTTTAACTTCCAGAGCTCACAAAATGATCACACATAATGTACAGAATTGGTAAATTATAGCAATACTCACACATGTTACAGGTACATTATATAGTTGTAATTTAGGCTATTCTCCTTCAGTAATTTTTATGGTATGAACTTTTAGGTAGGTGATCATGTCTACACCTCTATGACAGTGTCTGGATCTTATGCCGAGTTTACTGTCGCCAAAGAATCCCGCACGTTCATACTTCCCGAACGTCTGACGTTCTCGCAGGGAGCCGCGCTTGGCGTTCCATATTTCACTGCGTATCGAGCTCTCATCATTGAGTCGGTTGCTTTAGCACGTCGTGTGACTTTTAGACTTTTCTTACGTCAGTTATAAAAGTTAATGACTTTAATTTAATCTAAAGCTTGTGACAATAACAATAAAAATTTGTTGAGTGCAAGCAGTCACCGAGTCTCCAATGTGCTATGGCAACACAGTACAGGTTAATAACGTGCAAATAAGAAACTTTTAAGATAGCACTTAAATACAGCAAGGTAGGGTTCCTGAGATAATCTGGA
>Ga0209782_1002697_pt1 | contig 10012 bp, 7 predicted proteins | sample WorMetmaBAHAMAS1_FD_187390 | JGI IMG/M metagenome (GOLD analysis project Ga0209782, IMG submission 187390) | Marine gutless worms symbiont microbial communities from Max Planck institute for Marine Microbiology, Germany - Inanidrilus... | ecosystem: Host-associated > Annelida > Digestive system >...
CTGTTGCAGGGCCTCGTTTGTGGAACAGTTTACCGTTAAGCCTGCGAAAGATTTCTAGCTATGGACAGTTCAGGCGATATCTGAAAAATCATTTATTTGGGATTTGAGAAATCACAGCGCAGTGTGACGCATGATATTCTGCGCTATATAAATATTCTTACTTACTTACTTACTACTGACTCTACTGACTCTACAAAACTACCACCGCCAAGGCCACAACGACCAACACCAGTGGCTAGATACAACACAGTAACTGACAACGGTCTTGGCGCTGACGACGTGTGTCTGCAGAGTGTGAGCCTCGGCGGGTGACACTCGACTACTGAACTTCACGTCGGTCGGTCCTTCGTCGTCGAGCACCGACGCAAACGCACTCATCCACTGCACGCAGCCGGCGATGTCCGTCCACCTGTAACCTGCCACGTCACAGACAACACACGTAAACTCACGTCAGTAGTAAAGTACGGCAAAGTAAACGATATATAGCAGTTTTCAACCAGCCTTGCTGCTACAGGAACTCACGTGGCATCACAGTGTTACCTGCTACTCCACACAGGTGATATTCCCGCCTTTATCCCAGCCAATTAAAGCAGGTACTCAATGTCCAATGTCATATAATGACCTAATCACACAGACCTCACCAGTGGTGCCTGAACCATTTCATCGCTGCACGGCCGAGCTTTTTATGAAAGTCGACTTTCACTGCTAATGACTGTGATTCAGCGTTCTCATCAGACATGTATGTTTCCAGGTATTTTATAGGAAGCAACGATCCGACAACTGTCTGACTTGTTCTAATTCTGGAAGATATAATGATAATCGATGTGCACTTCCTATCCAACGTGCAGATGTTTCAAGACTGACTTGCAAAGACTCTGCATACTTTGGTGAAATAATGTTAGCATACAAGGTAGATTTTGTATTAAACCAACTAACTCCTAAGTGAATGGACATTGCTCCGTTTATACCACCTATCTGATGCCAAGTCACAGCGTAATCAGAAGAAATCTCTAACTAACCGGAGACGGACAGGGCGGTATTTTGTGAGTAGATGTAAGTGATGGCCGCGGCAGCAAGAACACTGTATGAGAACTGTAGGCTGCTAGCATCAAGCACACATGCGTCCAGTAACTAAAACAGACACATCACATCACGGATATCACACCGCCATGCACTGCTGACAACAAGACAAGCATGGTCAGTGGTCACATACTGGGCTTACAAGTCTAATAAGATACTAGCTCTTATGTCACACTTAAAATGCAACATAAATGAAACAAAAAAATGTAGCAGTTGCAATAATTGAACAACCGACGTTGTCATTCCTGACAAGAAAATTTCAACAAAACTAATTTAACTAACTAAGTGATGAAAAAAACACACAGACCCGCATGACTTGCACGAACACGTGCTGTGAATACTGCGGAATCATGAACTTTGATTGGTCGTTGTTTCCGTCGAGGGCAATGGTCTGTAGGAAGATGTTGATCCATGAGACGACTGTTAGCGGAGTCAAGTCCCACTTCAACGCCTGCACACGTTCACACGCCGGTCACGTCACTAAGGTCGGGTTGCACTATCCATACTTAACTTAAGTAGTCCTAAATCTCCATGTCGATTTAAGGACTACTTAAGTTAAGTATGGATGGTGCAACCCAACCTAAGTACAGCTTTCATGTTTACGCACAATTTTCTGCACTACATGTGGGATAAGTTGACTGTAGCAGTTTGTAAAGTTTTTCTTCGCTCGTTAAATTGTGTTACGTGCTGCATCACTTCAATGATCGTCTATGGTTGGGATTAGTGCTCTGAGTTTCATTCAGTGCTATGACACACACTATTGGTTGGCTAATGGGAAGGGCATCTGACCCATAAAAACCTCTGGGACAAATGGTAGTTTTGGTAAAAGAAGAACTCAGAGGAATCAGTGCTCAGGTTTACCTGGAAACAGCCGTTAAAATAGTGATGGTGGTGAAGTGGTGCTACATCATTTGATTGAGTTAGGTAACTGGTTTAAATGGCCCGTAAAGTCTATTTCATCAGTCAGGAGTCAGTCGGTGGATAAACAGGCTTCTGATTGGATGACAGACCGGACAGCCAGTATTTCAATACCTCTGAACCTGTGCCAATCTTCCACACAACTTCACTGTTCCAAATAAGTGTGAAAAAAAACTACAAAAATCCAGGTTTGCTTTAAATGGCTATTAAAACAGTGTACATGTTCATGTATAATTTCCTCAGCTAGGGTCCACATTTCAATGAACACCTCATCTTATCACACATATTATGATTATAAAACATCAATTTTTATAATACAAACGAGTCCGAACAATGCATTGAAAAATTTAAGCATTGACGTATGAAACAGAAAACCTCTGGTATCAGAGTGTATGACAGGTATGCAATGACAGCCTCAATGGCAGATTGAATGAATTCATAAAAACACCAGCAGCTTAAGTATCCATTCATCTATAGTACTCTTATTTCTGATACCAGACTTTTATTAAACCAGCTGCAAGGACTTATTTTTTAAGCTTACAGGCAGAAAAAAAATCATATCTTGACTATTAGCCATTCAGTGCTTTGACGTTGTTACTTCGCTCCCGGGAGGACTGCAAAGTATTGCGATGAATACGTCTGTCTGTCTGTCTGTCCACGCATATAACTTGAAAATGACATGGCCAAACTTCAGCGATTTTTTGTGCATGTTGTCAGTGGCAGTGGCTTGGTCCGACTCTGACAGCGTTGCAATACGTCATGTACTTCCAGCGGTGTGGATGACATCGTGTTTTAATCTAACTGCATGTCACGTGTATTCCTAAGTGGCAACAGAACACTATAAGCATAACAGTCAAGATTCCAATCAAGTTATGCTCAAGGATTAAGAGCTAAGACCATAGGTACTTGATGCACACTGGGGACAAAGTCTGCTCTCTATGACTGCTTTGAATGAAAACAAAGAGCGCCTGGCCTGCAAAAACCTGCATTTGTTCGCCGAAAGGTTCAGTTTCAAAACAAGCAAATAATGAAGACCAAAGTGGTAACTGCATTAGTGAGTCTAATATTATGATTCACACAAGTTGGACAGCAAGCAACTGACATTAAGTATAAGACGCTCCTGGTCAAGTATGTCCTTGTTGGAGCACGTGCCTCCTGTTACAAAGCTCAGGTCCGCAACTCGAACTGCGTGAATTTCCTGACAATAAATACAACATGTGGCAGATACACAGAATTATACATGTATACTGTGCTTTGCAACAGTGTCATGTAGTAAAATTAAGTGAAAACTCTTGGATGATAATAAAAAACGAAAATAATAATTTCACTTGTAACTACTACTCGAAACTGGCAAATCTTTTTTCACCGGAGTATGCTGTACAGCTTGTTATTTATTTGGTAATGACTACTCTGCACTTGAAACACATGGAACCATACCAGTAACGCATGTTATAGCTGACTTCAACTGAGATGTTGCAGTCCTCATCCTCGACCCCAACTTCCCTCCTTTCTCACCCTCTGTCCAAAAGTGTGCCTTTGAAAACCAGTTAAATGTCTAGGATCTAGTAAGAAATCTTATCCAACTGAAACTGACTTGGTACATTTTTAGCCACAAAACACTTGATAACCCACAAGACAATCATAGACATCAGACTATGCCCCCGACATACAACTCACAATGAGTACTTGCTGGTTTTATCGTTAAACAAGATTTGGTTGGAATCACGGCCGTTATGCCAGTTGTATTCTATTGCCACTGAGGAATACACACGATCCGCCATAGGTCCATAATGTTAAAATGACGTTATCCACAAAACCGGAAGTACATAACATATTGCAATGCAACACCGCCAGAGGAAGACCAAGCCAGGACCACAGGCTACATGCACGAAACATTTGGTAAAGTTTGACCATGTGGTTTTCGTGTTATCTGAGCAGAAAAACAGACAAACAAACAGACATCCTCATCACACTACTTTGCATCCCTCCCAGAGACAAAGTAGAAACTACTGGGACCTAAACTAAACTGCCAGAAGCCACTAATTGTGCACCATATCCCCCCACTCATGAGGTGTCGGATCCCAAATGGGCAGATGGCAGGTGTAAGGCCCAGATGGATTCTTAGCAACTTAACTCCTGTGCATATGCAACAGTGAGCCATGTCAAGCCAATGTTCAGACCTCCACTTTGGCGGCGACAAACAACGCCGTGATGCCAATCAGCTGCAGCTGTCGCTTAGTGACGTCACTGACATGTGACAAATATCGATCGACAAAATCCACTGCGACGTGGAACGTTTCACGTCGCAGTCGATACGCCTCGCTCACCTACAACAGCAGCGGAGCACCACAGATCAGCAGTCTAATGATGAATTTTCACCTGGCCAGTTCAGTTCCCACAACTCACCTGGTGGTGTTGTGTTTAGAAAGGTTACCTGGCCAATGATGACCCCCACATTTCAACGTGATATCTGGACACATTAACCAATCAGACATCAATAATGATGGACTCTGGTTGAGTCACGCATACATTCAGCTACAAATCAGACTGGATCTTTGTTTGACTCTTTAAAATATTTCATTCTGTAATCCTAGAAAAATGTATCATGCTGGACTGTTCAGTTGGGTTAGTTCTAGATAAACGTACAATGTCAAGGTTCTGTTTAGAACACAGCCTTGCTGTGTGTTTAGACAACCACACAATTCTACGATTATCTCATCATCATCATCATGTGGATTGTCCTTGAATGGCCATTGCCGTTTCCACAAAAATGCACAAATAAAAACAATGAAAAAATTCTACAACAAACTGATTCAATACTCAGTAAATTTACAGTAAGCAGTGATTAGTTGTGTTTTTATTATAGGCTTAGATATTACCTTGTCTTTGTGTTCTACACAGAACCTTGACATTGTATGTTCATTTATTTAAATAAATGCAGTTTATATAAAATGTGACGATGACCTCCATCAGCCAATCAAGCAAAGTTGTTCTCATTCGTGGCTGTAGTAGTGCATGTCGACTGAACCAGCTGTCAATATCTCGCTGGTACCCGGGCAGATCCTCCTTCGACATCATTGTTTCCCACATCTGTCGCGAGTCGGCCCATTCAAACGTCGGCAGCGGATTCATCCTCTGTTCCACAGGTGTCAGCACAGCTGCATGACGCATGACAGCAGATGTGTCTGCTGTCAGTGTTGGCGTTGTGTTGTTCACAACTGGTAGAATGCCTTCTGGATCTGAAGGGCAAATAACGGTGCATGCTTGGGCGCTGTCTGGAATCGGAGCCCACCGCGCCTGGAAGCAACACATGCAATACATTCGTGAGAAGCTTAGCACATGATCACAACACAACAACACTGTTTCAAACTGCCATTTTGCAGGCAAACCTGATAAACAGGTCATCTTGATTTCTTCCTCCACTTACTCAGGAAGAAAACCTTTGGCAACAAGTGAAATAGGTTGCATGCCCTCCCTTCTTGTCACCAACTATGCATCACAACAAGCACCTTAATGTACGTCCTCAGTTTCCTGTCCTAAGAGGTGATGCCTCAAAGTTAAGTAGTGGAAGACATTACTAACTGAGAAAAATCCCAGAAATGCCAATGAAAGACAATCATCATCTGTCAGCAAACTGTCATCCATAGACATAAAACATTAAAAAATATCAAAAACGTTAAAATAGTTGAAAATGTATAAAATTTAAAAAAAACGTTTAAAACATGATAAAATGTTCCTCAAATCCTAGGTAGTGAAAACACTGTGTGGCTAATGGTGAAGCCATGAAGTAAAATAACGTAACTTTCTGCATACTGTACTTCTGTCTGTGCTTCCTGTGTTAAAATTTTACTATTTGCTGCACTGTTTATCCACTGTGAACATATAATTGAAAGGCAAAGCAATGCAGCAAATGGCACAAGATACGAGTATCATGAAAACGCTACTTTGACATACATTTATACTAATATTTTTAATGATAAAAATCATTCCAAAAATAAAAAAAAAATTTTTAAAAATTAAAACATGACAAAAAAAAATACAAAAAATGTTTTTTTTAATATCTATACTGTCACCACTGACATAATTAAGGGATGTGGTGATGATCACAATTATGTTTACATGGTTAAAACATAATAACATTTATGAAATGACTTACTTCGTGTCAAGTGGGACATAAAGCCTTACTTGCTGAGGTAGTTATAGTCTGAAATGTTGCAGGTTAATTAATTGCAATCACATTTTATGACATAAGATCAGCAAATGTTCAGAATGGTGCAAACATGAGCCATTGGTAATTGTCAGTCGAACACACACATACACATACTCTTGCTGTGACTGTGTAATATGCTTTCACGTTGTCAAAATTATTTTTCTATCAAGAGACTCTGTAGCAATTTAGTAACACAGTCATCATTAAGATCCCAACCACTTTGGTCTGTCATTAGAGCATCTTGTCGAACATCTAATACCCTTCAAACTTATAATGAATGACTAAAAGTTTTCAGTGCCACCCTGAACATGCATATTTTGTAAGATCTGCAGCTATCACAAACACTGCAGCAAATGATAAAGTTGTACCTGGCTCATGATCTGATTCCGACGTTCTGCTGCAACCATGTTTTGATCGAGTAATTGAAGTTCCTGCAACAAAAATTCAACAAGCGTCCAAAGTAATTTGGAAATGGCTGCATGGCGATCACCACCGCACACCCAACTTTGCAGTCCATTATTTGGTTGTACTTTGCATATCTTGTTACTCTTTTGGTGGCAAATGCAGTCGATCACTGCAGGCATTAAGGCAGGGAAACAATGCACAGTGCACTCATACAAAAATATGTCACAGCAGACTATTCTCCTCAAAAGTGCCTCTGTTTCTGTGTCAGGATTTGGACCTCCCAACTAAGTCAAGGTTCAAATGTTATCTCAATCAGTTCAGCCATTTTTACACAGCTCACCCATCTCAAACACATATATACACAGACCACACTATGTGTAACATTCGTTGTGATGTAGTGCAAAAAATTAATTAAATTATAACAAATTAATGGACTAATAAAAACTGTTACAATACCTAACAACCCAGTGATAATACTACACACAACTGAAGAGCATAATGTAAATTGTGCTGCCAACTCGAGTGCTTAAACGTCCCTTTACATGAATGGTGAGACCTACTTTCTGAGCAATAGAACAATATTGGTTCACCTATCTTCTTAACATCATTAAAACTCATTTGCAAGGACTATTACTAAAAGTTGCTGCATAACCAGTCTTCCTAATCTAGATTACCATAGGCTAGGCAACAGCACCCAAACAGAACCTTTCAGGATATCTGTAGTCCGTTTCACAGGCCGGAGCTGCCAGCTGTGCATCTTCTCATCTCACAAATTACTTCAAAACATATAATGGAACTTGTAGCACTTTTGGAAAGTCATCAATTGACTCATTCTTTCTTGAACTAACAACTGACTCCTGAAGGAAGGGAGGGATGCAAATATCATTAATATTCTTGTCCACGTATATTGGCTGATTTTTTTTAGATAAATATAGGTTAGCAGTCCTCTTTGGCTTTCTTCCTCTACATGTTCCGGAAGAAAACTTATGAAGATAAATGGCACAGGTTTCTCCATAGGCCAACTGTTCTTCCTCTCATGCAAGCAATATTGTCAGAGAACTGACGAAAAGTACCAAATCTAATATGAATAACAGTCAATTACCTTGATCACTAAACAACCAATGTTACTTACCATAAATTACCAGAAACACTTTCCGAAGGTTCACAACTCACCTTGTTTTTGCGTCTTCTTTTTCTCTTGTGTCGAGTGTGTGACTGGGAGTCATTCTGACTGGTTACTAGTTTGGCTGAGCAGTCAACATTAACTGGCAGTGCAATAACCACCGAACCAACAGCAGCGACAGACTCACAGACCACTTCACGACCAGACACCAGTATCACTGGTCCAGCACCAACGACAAGTGGCTGAACGCATCCATGAGATGAAGTCTGATTACTGTCCGCCGCTGCCGCAGCAGTCACAGCCTGTCTCTCAGCAACTAACATTTCTAAATCATTCGAACAGATAGCTGCTGAGTGATGCATCGTGTCAGTGCTAACAACTTCACGCAACCTGAAATTAAGATAAATTTCATTAAGTTTATCGGCAAAATGTAGCTTGAATAAAATAGTGAAGTATATTTTACCTCCACTTAACCTGTCTACTACTTAAGCTACTTGCCATAACAATAATACTGCAGCACAATGTGTAACTGCATTGGCAGTTATAAAGCATAATCTGTATCAATCAGTGATCATTGGTTTTGCATGTGTATATTAATCACAATATCACATCAATATTATTTGTCCAGTTGACAGAAGCTTTTCACACAGTTTAAAACATAATAGGTATTTTCATGATGACTCAAGTATGAAACCACAGCAACCACAGGGGGGGTTCCAACTAGGCTAGTATGTAGAATAATAGTTTGGGGTTAGTAGAGTTAATTAGCATTAATTGTTCTCTTTAAAAATCAATTATGGTGGGCTGGTGGACAAGTTAAGTGGTTAGCACCTCCACTTTGGGGGGCCAGTGGGGAAAAGGGTCTCCGAAGAGAAGCCGGTCACCCAAAAAAATTTTGTCGACTGTATGTACAAATATGCAGTTTTCGACATAAAACCAACATATAATCACTAAATTTTCATCCCAGGTAACCTGTGACTGGGGTGGTAAAGTCTGAGGAGAAAGTTGTGTAATCTCCCCTTTGTAAAAATGTTAATTGTAAATCAATACAGCAACTGCTGCATGCACGTAAAATGATGAACTACTTCCCGAATTTCAGGCACCAGTAGATCCCCAGCCGAGACCAGAATGGCTCGTGAGGTTTCCGCAGATATGATGACATTTTGTGGTAATTGGCGGGCACGTGTAGAATACTAGTGGTGCCGCACCACTAGTATTCTACACGTGCCCGCCAATTACCACAAAATGTCATCATATCTGCGGAAACCTCACGAGCCACTCTGGTCTCGGCTGGAGATCCAGACCTCCTAGACCTCCCTCACCGTCTACGGCCATGTTATGTCACGTTGATGCCATCAAGACAAGCGATGGCAGCCACTGTTATGAATGAGATCACCATGTGGACCACGTGCACTGCGGCATCCGAGACAGACCATCATCGGATAGTCACATACACACTCATCACCATTCACTGCTTAATTCTATTATCACATTACGTCTTATTCACTGATTACCGATCTTCAACTTGCTGGCAGCAGCTACGATGTCTACTTACAACCGAAAACGTGGTCGACTCGCAGGAAGTCGTACAGAGGAATGCGACACGTTACAACACGTAGTTTCGAGTACTCAGCAAATCAATAAACACGAACGTCAGAGTAACAAATCGAAATTTTCGGCGCTAGACTGGTTTAACATGCTAACAAAAATCTACTTGACAAAAACAAGCAATATTTATCACACATTTCTCACGTTATTCACCTTCGTATACCATAACCATGGTAACCACGAAAACGTGTCAATGCGAGCTATATATCGGCTGTTTCATTGGATGCTGCAGTCGTGTACTTTAAATTCATTTGCATACTAGTAGTGATGGACATGACAACAACTGAATGATATAGAAAAAAAACTGATTATATCCAAAGCTATAAACAGCACAAAATAAAGAAAAGTAAAAAAATTATAATTACGAAACACACGCGTTATCACATTTAAATCTGTCAATTGCCAAATTTAAATGCATAATCTAGCGCGCGTTTCGTATTTATTAATTAGCAATAATTGTTGTTTAAGCCAAAGCTTAAAACAGAAAAAAATGTTAAATTAGCATCTTTTTGCTGTTTTAAGCTTTGGCTTATGCAACATTAGATAAACTGGGTGAGGTCAACTTCAGCTAAGTCTAAAGGCTAAGCTGAACCAAATAGTTTTAATAATGATAATAACTTGGGAATTTCCTGTGTTAAAGGTGTATCTTTTGGTCTAAGCCTTTAGTC
>Ga0209782_1002698_pt1 | contig 10010 bp, 5 predicted proteins | sample WorMetmaBAHAMAS1_FD_187390 | JGI IMG/M metagenome (GOLD analysis project Ga0209782, IMG submission 187390) | Marine gutless worms symbiont microbial communities from Max Planck institute for Marine Microbiology, Germany - Inanidrilus... | ecosystem: Host-associated > Annelida > Digestive system >...
ACACATTATAGGTCATATCGGGGACGGGTTTTATAGGTCAAAAGACCCAACCAACAGTGTCAAAGCACTGAAGGAAGAGAGGTCCTAAGGACTGGGCTTCAATCCCGTTAGATCCACCCCACTGTGCTGTATATGCAGTATGAAAAACAAAAATACAGGTGTACAACAGATACAATTAGTGCATAGTTGTATATCAATGTGCATGATGCTGACAGTTTGAATACAGACCTTCATATAGTGCAGCAAGTCGTTTCGCTGTGAAAATGAAAAGTTGGTCTTTAAATGATTTGGATGCATTGCCTGTCCAATTAGTTCCACAGCACATATCAAATTTTGCTTCAGGACTCGATCCTGGACACGAGATATGCAGAACAGCAGACATTAGTGCAGTACAATGACAAAATTAACATTAATAACATTAATAACAACATATAAGTAATGATGATGACAATGACAAAGTAGATGACAGAAACAAATCAAACATGACTGCAAAAATAAACAAAAAAAACAGAAGTAACCAATATATAAAACTGAACAAATAATTAACTATTAACAACAAATTGCATTAGCAGCAGCAATTTGTCTACTAGTAAAGCCATTAATACTATGATAAACTACACCGACATTTTGCAACAGACCTTTGCAAGTACCAGCTGTGGAACAACGACGTTCAAGATGTTTGCCTCGAGACGTGAAAAAGCAAGTTCTGGCGGAGCGTACAATGTCACGTAACCGTAGCACAACATGAGCGTGGCTCGGCTCTTCTCCTCCGCCTCCGAAGACGAATCCTACACATCATCGTTACCTTATAACATGCTACATCACTGCTGCTCTTACATCGCTGGAAAAGTTAGAAGTAGCACATGTGCCATATGCCACAACAGCATAGGCATGGGCACATCTCCCTTCATAGATTAAAAACCCGGTGGCATTGGTGGTCGAGTGGACAGCGCGTTCGACTCGTGTTTGAAAGACACAGGGTTGAATCCCGCTGAAGACGGACACTGTGTAACAACTGTGGGCTAGTTGTTCACACCTACTGTGCGTAGTGGGGCAGAAGGCAGGCTTAACCAGCTGACACCTGGTATAGCCGTCACTTCTGTAACGACTCTGGGATAGTCATTTACCTGTGTCGGCTCAGGTCTCCTCAGCCTTTCATCCTTAATTGGTGGAAAAATCGAGTACCGGCTGTAACAACGACTGGGTTAAGGTTGGGAGATGCTGCCTCTGCCGGGTGGTAGGTAACTCTTGTGATCCCATATGGCACGCAGGCTCCCACGGCGGTGCTCTCCATGCTTTCTATGTAACACACGGCCAGTACAACGTAACCATACGTTGGCAATGCAGACCTGTCATTATCTTAACCGGTACCAAAATATATTGTTTAGCGAGTGGGGCACAAGAGTGTAAACAACTTGATCAGAGTTGTTACATAGCTATGGCCTGACTTGTGGAGTCACTGGAAGCCCCTGTTGCCGTACGATCTGATACAAGCCACAACACTAATATATCAATCAAAGCTGTTACAGCACTTGAGAAACGTGTGATTCAGCTTCATCTGACCATTGTGTGCATTTACAAATTAATATATAGACAAGGTCATACAAAAATTAGCAACTTAAGTGCCACAACATGCATACCCTGTACTGTTATGGCAAAATAAGTTAAGTTAGAGCTATAACATGCATTGCACACCAGAACAAACCTTTAAAAAATCAAGAAAACTCGACGACTTCTTTCTATCGCGTTTTTCTACTTCAGTCAGCTTACTAAGGACCAAGTCCAAATGACTTCCCGCAGCAAATCCAGCAGCCACGGCACAACCCTGAGCATAGAGCATAACATCTAAATCACATACTAGATGACAGCTGCTGTCAACAGTCGTTGAATGCCAAACTGTGTCTAACATATGAAATCATAAATGCACATATGGCATCGTGTTGGCAGCATTTCTAAGAACAAATGATGCTTTTAGTCCAGCGGTTCCCAAACATTTTGCCGTATGCCTTATTTTCATCATATTATGGCCCTTACATGACTGTCTAACTAAAAATGGTGTATCAACAACACTCTGCGGTTTAGCGCTGTGGTAGCATCGTTCGTCGTACGAACGAAGTTGCTCAACATTGAGCCCGGTTAGTACTGGAATGTAGCCATATGTGATGTCAGCTTGACAGCCTTTAATAAAGTTCATTCATCCAATTACCACTTAATTTTGAAGTAAGTCGCAAAATGCCACGTTGTGCTGTCGACTGCTTTAGTCGATTCTTCATATTTAGCAACATTTTTGGTCAACTGTCATGTTCGTTAACACTATCAATTTGTTATCATGTACACATGTACATGTGCACATCCCTATGTTTTACACATTTTCAACACAATAATAACAAAACGTTGACTGTGGAATATTCTGTCAAAATATGCAACATTACATTTATACTACTCAGTTTTGATTGTCTATAATTTCTGTACTCTGTATGATGGTATCAACTGAACAAACAACCAAATATGGAAGATAAACATAACAGTAAATAACTAAAGGCCCGTTTTTCGTGGCCTACCAGAACCTAACAGGGCGTGGCTGTTAGTTGTTTATTTTTCATGCTAGACCAGTCAGCTTTTGGTATATTAGTCAGGTGACTAACATGTTTACATACCAAACACCTACTAGGTAGGTCCTGGTAGGCCACGAAAAACAGGCCTTAAGTGATGTGTGAATACCTCACGCTCGACGGGGCAGGAATGTTTGATGTTGGAGAACATGGCCTCCAGCAGTTTGTTGATGAGGTCTTTTCTTGTCGACTTGCGCATCAATGCACCCATGCATTTAAACAGGAAGTTCTACACACACAAACAAACACAACGAGATGATTTGGAATCAATTCTTCGCACACAGAGCCAGTGGTGACACAGTAATTTAGCCAGGTAACAAAAAGAGCATCCTGTCCATAAAAACCCGCTCCACAAATCCCAACATGGATTTGTGGAGATGCATACTAGTCTGGACTAAACTAGACTTATTAAATGGAAAGCAGCAGCAGCAGCAGCAGCAACGACAACAGCAATGACGACAACAACAATTTCACAGCACCATGTGTTCCAAAGATGCAGGAGTGCAAACTAGTAAAGTAGTAATACGGCAACACAGCCAACTGTTCGGAATACTTGTAAATATCACAAAACATTCACTGCAAAATTCTCCCACAGCAAATCACTGACCTTATCTTCCGGAATGTTGGCGATGAGCGGAATGTGTTTGATGAACGCGTCTCCACACTCGGTAAACCAAGCTTCGTCTCGGATCTGATCGAGGCTTTTTGACAACAGCTGAACTCACAGCAACACACAGCAAAGATCGTTTCAACGTCAGTCTTAGCACCGAGTTACTGATACTACATAATCTGTAACATACAATAATCAATGTATGTGCACCGTCTGGAATTCCACTGAGAATACCACTCACGACTCACAAACCTTTTCTACATTTAAACGACATCTCAAAACACTTGCAGCATTGTGACTGCTTTTCAACACCCTAATCCTGCTATATGGCAATGTAGATGCGTTCCTAATGATCAACAGAACAATTTGCTTACTGTTACAGAGACAGTAAATATTGACTGGATGTTATGTTAATACACTGTGAGTGAAATAAAAACAAAAAAAAATGATTTTTGAACATAACTTGGGCAGTTGTACAGAGAGCTTTAGTAATACTGCTCAAACTTTTGTGCAGTTATAGACATTAAAGACAGTGTTTTCCCAAAATGGCAGCCAGTGTGTGGTGTGATCCATTATTTGCTCGAAAACGTTTTGTATATGTACATGTGTAGACAGTCTAGAAGCAATCAGTTTGAAAGTTCGCTGATACCTTCAGTATCAGATCTTCCCAATTTTTCTGCGACCACTCTTGACTGGCTTGCTGCTGATCTGTGACAGTACAGTTTGAAACAAAACTCATAAATACAACAAAACACGACCAAATCGACAATATCATCTCATCACTAAAATATTATGTGCAAAAGTAAGAACGGCCCAAGTAAAAAGGTGCTAAATGTAATTTGTGTAATTTTTGGTCATCGAACAAGCCTGCAGATTGTTACGTTCAACTCACACAGTACAGCTTCCTATCAATGTTCTATATTCACATAACTTGCAGGTCGCACAGTTTCTTGGATAAAGAATGTCAAAGTCAAGTAGGTGCAAAAGGCGATTATAGGCACTTCCAGTTATCACAGCAGCATGGTAATGTTTGCATTCGACTGGCAAGGTATGACTTCCTATTAATGTTCAAAAGTGACCTGAGGTCTAGGTGCAATCACTGTACAGTTATGAGCCACTAATGTCGGCAGAACCATAAGAACAACCATCAAAACAAGAAAAACAATAAAAAAAAGAGTTGCTTTCGTTATGTGACACAAGAACGAAAGGTCTATTGCATGGAGTTTCTTCCCTTTATCACAGACTGATCTAGCAAGGGTTAAACCCGACAAAATTGATACAATATCCACGATGGTCAGAAGGCCAACTAAGTTGGATACTAAACCAATTTAGTTCGCTTTAGTTGGGCCCTGCCATCATCATTTAAAATCTCATCTTTTTCGACTGTCATCCCCTCACCTGATTTTTGACTGTTAGACTTGCAATGTTACAGAGATCCTTGTAGTAATACTTCGTTATTTAGGCCACTCTAAAATTTATCCAAACTTTGCTTTATTTTAGTTAATAGCCAGTAGCTGTAATGAACTATTAGCAAAATGCCAACAGTCCTAGTCACAAGGCTCAGGAATTACCACTTGTTCCGTAACTGTGGCCACGACCACTGATAGTACACAAAACACCTACCAACACAGGGACGGCCAAGCAGAGTTAGCTAAAAAGTGGTCAAAGACGGCACAGTTAGACATCTCACTAGTAAACGGCTTGCAGTATAGAAGTAAAATAAATCTATTACTTTTACGATTTACTTAACCCAAGCTAGATTCTAATTCCTCGGTGTTGCAGTCTATAATCCAAGCTGCGACCAATAAGCATAGCAATACGGATAACATAACATTTATTGCAGTATGACAGCCAAAGGCTGGATCCGATAAATAATATTTATTTCTGCACATGACTTGTGGACAGTCAATGACGGAAAATGGCAAGACACTGTTGAATTCATTTCACTTACAAACTACTCTAATGGGCAATGCACCTTTATTGTAAAGGTAGTTTTCCAGGTAAGCCTGGATTGGCTGGTTCCTTCTCAATCTTCATCTCATTATACATATGTCGGGATACGTGGTACAGGTTTTCAGTGGGTCAGATACCCTTCCTACCATCACCCAAGTGTCAAAGGAAACTCAGAGTACTGGCCACAACTGAGGCAGATCACCAACTAGCCGTATTCATTTTTTCACGTATCGCAAAACTCCTGAGCGAAGGTTTGCTGGTCCTTCCACACTAGCCAGTACCACAAAGATTAGCCTGGTATTATTACCATTATTATTATTGAGTGTCAAAGGAAAGTCAAAGAGTACTAGCCCTAACCAAGGCAGATCATCCACTAGCCATATTCACTTTTTCACATATCACAAAACTCCTGAGTGAAGGTCTGCTGGTACTTCTACGCAAGCCAGAACAATTTGTACACAACAAAACAAAGAACTGCATGACAACCGCGAAGATGTTGGCCGAGTTTCGGCACAACGCCGTCCCACATGTCGGGCACTGACGGATGCACTATCGGTCCTAGAGACTGCAGCGCATTGAGTACGTGCACGCCGCGACCGTGACCAGCTGATGGATGTCCCGCTACAACCTACACACGAACAAAACTACCTGACACACCCTGGGTGGCACAATAGTGCAATGGTTAATGCATTCAACTTGTGTGACTCAATGGCTGTGAGTTCGAATCCCAGTCCATGCATTGTCAGGCAACACACCTTAGGCAAGTTGTTCAGGTTGCAGTGGTCTAGTGTAGGACACATGGCTGTGGTGCAGTAGATAGATAGATAGATAGATAGATAGATAAAATAATTTATATAGCGCCTATTGTTCAAAGGAGTCACTAGGCGCTTCAGTCGCCAAAAAGATGAGTTTTCAGAGATCGTCTAAAAGAAGGAAAGGAGAGTCCCGGCCGCCGTAGTCCGAGTGGAAGGTCGTTCCACAATCGAGGACCTTGAAGTACCACTGGCAATACATTTATCATGACAGCCACTGTGATCTACAGTCTTGGGCACTGGCTGCTGCACTCTACGTGCACTGCCTAGGTCGACTTATCACTCTCCTTTCGGGCTGAGTAACTGGCATCAATCTCATCTTATTATTATTAGGCTGCAGCGCTCTCTATAGAGCGAAAGTGGCCTATAGTCATCACACATTCTCTGCAACCATCTGTTGGTCTGTTGGTCTGTGTGTGTGTGTGTGTGTGTGTGTGTGTGTGTGTGTCTGTCTGTCTGTCTGTCTGTCCAGTGCATTATGGCAAAACTAGGGTTAGGACGATAGTGTCATTATCCGATAGTCCGATAGTCGATAGTATTGGTGAAAATAATCAGCCAATATGCCAGCGATAGCAATTGTTTTGGTGGATCTATGTCCCACATAGCCTGTCCCGTATCTCCATGCCTTAACCGTCCCCTCACCTCTTCACGCATACTGCCACATCACCTGACAATGGACCACGGCCATTATCATCCATCCGTGACAATGGACGACGGCCATGTCAGTACTGCCTTGGCGTGCACTGTGACCATGGCTATTGCTGTCTACCAAAATGACATATATCACGGACGAATGATTGAAGTCTGTGTTACCATGCTGTCATTGCAGTTAGCTAGCTGGCCGGCTAGCTGCACCTAACACTGTACCACACCTACCATTAGAGCATTAGAGGTGTGTTCACACATTAATGCGCTATATAAATCGACGTTCTACTACTACTACTACTACTACTACTACCTGCCAAAATTATAAAAGTGATTTAGATTTGCTAAAATTATTGTAAAAATCTACTGTCACCTTTTTGGTGGACACAGTGTAAATATAAAATAATGTATCAAAAATTGAACATAAAACTTACGATGAGTCTGGCAAAAATTTCTGCTGGCTTCGGTAAATTGGCTGTTAACAAAAACATTTACAAATGTCTACATTTTCGTCAAATGATACTTTATCTAATCTTTGCTGTAAAATGCTTTTATATACTGCACATGAACTTACTTATTCAATACTAATACAGCTACAAGAAATAGCCACAAGTGACATGTACTAAGCTAATAGGTTACTACCAGAGAGCTGGCATAAAGGAAGCAATGCTTCTTCTATCAGGACTCCAGTAAATGACATCAGGCCATTGGTTAAGGTTAGCACTTTGTATTCTCTGTAATGCTTTTACAATGATGGCTACGTTATAGAAAATACATCCAGCCCATAAAACCACATTCTATAAACCTTATTCCCAAAAATTCTTTTCCTAAGCAGGTGAAAGAAAAGCACACAAGAGAGAACCGGCCGACCCTACTTCACGTAATATTGAAGGATATATTATGCCATTGTAGCCCTGTAAACATCTTCACTATTTAGGTGTTAACAGGCAGAATTTTAACACATGGAAAAGATAATAATGTGTTAGCAAAAAGCCAATAATGCGTAAATGTATAAATAATAATAAAGTCAAAAAATTTCCTTGTTTTTTCCTGTATGTACTGATAGTTTTTTTACCGTAAACAGAACTACAGCATAACATCAATTAATAAAGAAATATAATTTCTCAACGAATTACTTTAAAGCTATCAGAAGTAATCTACAATCACACTGGTTGCAACACTAAACTAGAACACTTTCCTCGACTGAGGATCAAGGTCCCACTGACCGCATGCTGAACCAAGACCCTAACCCTTACCTTGACCTTTGACCTTCAATCCAATAAGAGCTATACTCATGATCAATACACATGCAAAAGGTCAAGGTCAAAGGTTACTCTGTTCAAAAGTTAGAGTAAAAACAAACAAATGGACAGACAGACGGAGGCAACTGCATTACCTCCCATGCTAAAACGGTCGGTAATTAATTACAAAGTGAAAAGCTTTTAGGTCGGGTTGCATTATCCATACTTAACTTAAGTAGTCCTTAAATCTCTGTTGAAATGCATGGAAATTTAAGGACTACTTAAGTTCATTATGTCTGGTGCAAATGGACCTTAGAAAGTTATTCAGTAACCGTGCATTGTGAAGTTGATACTGTAGTCAGCGTCGGTGCTGCTACGTTTTCGTGACGCAATGTTGTGTATACTGCGGGAGAGAACGCCGACCGCCTCAGAACAGTCATCAGTTACTAGCAATTCCAACAGGTACGGCCAGAGCACCTGCAAATTCAACAACAATGCTTCTCATTCTGACAACAACAATAACTGCGATTATTATTATTATTTATTTATTACACCATTAGGTAGCAGATAAAAATACATACATAAAAAACCACACATAAGTACATTATAGCCAGTAAGATAAAATAAGCTGTCTGCATGATCTTGTTCAGTAAATGCTGAACACAATGTCAGAGCTGTATGCTGTGCTAAGTTAGAATTCTCTTTAAAGTCAATAAGCCGCAGTAACCAATCAAATTTCATTTTCGCTTTAAGATGTGCAGCCTGAAAATAATGGCCTGGGTCTATTCTCAGAGCCCATAGGCCTGCAAGAAGCAGGTAATCAGACAGGTAACAACACCGCCAGCTTACCACGTCCATGTTTTTAACAGTGGTGGAGAGCAACTGCAGGACATCTTCACACATGGACCGCAGAGCATCATTGCTAATGTACTCAGCGTCGGTCGACGCTCGCTTGTTCTGCGCAACAACACATATTAATATTCAGCTGTAACGCGAGTGAGTATTAAGTAAGTAAGTAATCAAATTACACAGTGCCAAAGTCAAAACAGAATCAGGGTGCATTGAGGGGCTCGCTAGGGGGTGATCATCGATGTTAAAGGCTGTCTGGAAAAGGTGTGTTTTGAGATGTCGTTTAAATGTAGGAAAGGTTTTTAAAGTCAAAAATGGTATTCTCAAAGAAATTCGTAACAGTTGGTGCATAGAAGGCACGAGAATTGAAAACAAGTTTCGTTCAAGAACAGTGAGAAGATTGGCAGAGGTAGAACAAACGAGTCTGGATAGAGCGTATGGTAACAGGAGATTGGATAAATATGACTGAGTACTGAAAGACAGAATCTTATGTGTAAGTAAGGCCAATTTGTATCATATGCACCATTTCACTGGGTGCCAATGAATCTTGATACAAACTAAATTTAGTCGCAGTGGCTATTCATGGCCCATTATGTTGCTTTTCAATGGCATATGGCTAATAAACAACAACACTCATTTAATAGCCCTTTGTCCGGTACTATCCAGGTGAGCCGGTAAGAGAAAGGTAATAAAACCAATCTAAATATTACTGAAGCGAGAGACAGCGAGTGGCAGTGGCATCAACATGAACCATACACAAATCTGCACCTCGCTGCGGAGAGATAACCACACCAGCACCCCACCACTCAGTAATGGCTGGCAAATGCACACAACAATATCAGCCACATCATCGCCAACGCTGTGTCTGCAACTCACCACGTCTGACGGCAGAGCACACTGTCTGACAATAAAGTCAATCATCAGCTGTCCGCCTTCCATCTCCAGGTATCGGTGATGAGCCATCGCTATAATCGTCTGCGACAGCACTTTCTTCACCTGCAAAACACGTAATCAGCAACACAAGCAGTAACCACACACAGTGGTTAAAGTGGGTGGGAACGCCTGAGAACGCCGTTCCCAGGCCTGGAAATTATGCAATGGAGCGTTCCCGGGCCCTATCGAGGGCTTGTTTCAGTGGGAACGCACGTTCCTGGGCCCGAAAATTCAACTGTGTGCAGTTTTTATTGTGGAACAGTACCATTCTATTCTTTACAGACCGTAGGAATTTCCTAACTAGGAATGCCTTGCAATATTAATTGTCATGCTTGTTTGTTGGACAACCTGTCAC
>Ga0209782_1002699_pt1 | contig 10007 bp, 9 predicted proteins | sample WorMetmaBAHAMAS1_FD_187390 | JGI IMG/M metagenome (GOLD analysis project Ga0209782, IMG submission 187390) | Marine gutless worms symbiont microbial communities from Max Planck institute for Marine Microbiology, Germany - Inanidrilus... | ecosystem: Host-associated > Annelida > Digestive system >...
TTTCGGCGGAGAAGCGGCTAATCGAAATTGCGTTGCGTGTTGACGTCGTGGTTCGACGTATTTCGTCTAATATCTCCGGATATACTGGACCGATATTCACAATCTTTTCACCGTATGAAAGCTCTTTACATGCCGATGATGGATCAGTACTGTATTTTCCAAAATAGATCGTAATATCACAATTCTGATTTGAAAATAGTAAATAGCATGAATATCTGTACATTGTGATAATTGTTGATAATTGTTACCACGCTTAGTTCACCGATGTTCGCTATTGGATGGGGCTGTTAGGCACTCAGGTGATCAGTAAGTAAGTGTTATTCACAAGTATTCGCTAGGGGGCGACACTACGGCACCGAGCGGGCTATACGCTAGGCTTTGCCACGCATTTCTAGTTTTTTTCTGTTTCTGACTTTAACAGCTTATAACTTGTCAATGGTTTTATCTAAGGTCACAATACAACACTGCATCCTGTGGCAACATGGCTGTTGCCAGCACTTGGGTCATGTTTTATCTACAAATGTTTATTCGTTTATTTGTGTGGAGAGAGTGCATTTATTCAACTTTGTGGTCATAAGACCAAATAGCAGAATGCATAATGAGTACAATGAATAATCAACAAATTATGAAACAACAAATTAAAGAAGTTGACTAAATAGGTTGGTAATGCGAAACTCATGGAATTTGACAATGGGCAAGAGTGTAATCTTATTCTTGAAACTTTCTGCATATTTAACTGTAATGTTTGTTATTCCAATTTTATATTAGCTCTATAGCCTTGGTTTTACACTACAATTTTATTTTTTGTTAATTATCATTTGATTTTATTATATCGATTTACTCTGTTCGCTCTCTACCTCTTCATGGCACTGAATGGCCTATAATGTGCTGGTGTGCCGTTAAGAAACTACTCACTCACTTCTGCATATTTAAAATCCAGTATGAGTTTTTCTTAGACCGATTTAGTTGGTGCAACCATTCCAGTAAGTAAAAGACGGCACCTGAATAAAGTGATCGTCACATGGTAGAAATTCTGACAAATTCAGCATTGTGTTGTCTTTATCCTGCCGATGACGAAAACTTTTACATACTCATGATCAGTCATGTTCCAGTGTTTCAACTAAATCGTAAACTTTCAGTGACAATGCAAGTTCTACATGCAACTTAGACATTGCCGTCTTGCATTGTCAGTTTGATTTCAGAACTCAGCAGCGGGATTTGGCACATCAGTAGCATGGAGGGTGCGTGTTGTGTGTGTCTGGACAGAACCTTTCAATGACGGTGATATTCGAGTGCTGCGTGATGTTCCTGCTGATAGCCGCAGTCTGTCAGCAGTGGCTTTTCAGGTTATTGTTGTACCGTGATTTTATTAGTTGCCAATATCTATTTAGTTTTCGTTTTGGTTAGTTTTTGGGCTGCGTCGTCACTATAGAGCGAAAGCGGCCTGTTGTCATTGTACACTCTCTCCAACCATCCGGTGATCTGTCTGTGTGTCTGTCTGCCGAGTGCATTGTGACAAAACGGCTGATTGGATATGGATGTGGTTTGGGATGGTAGGTCGGATGGGTCCAGGGATGAGGCAGGTAGTTGGGATCGGTCCAAGGGAAGAGGTAATTTTGGGGCAAATGTGAGGCGCACCAATGTAAGCAGTGGGGAGTTTGACAGGGCCTGTTCCAAAATTACTTTGGGCTAGGATTTTTAATTTACCTCGAGTGCTTTACATTGTTGGTTCGGCACCAGAAAGAGCATTTGGCGTGTAAAAATTCAGTGGTATAACCTCAACAAATATAGACACTACTACACATGTCATTGGCAGCAATTCATTGGTGCATATTGCGTTCAAAGCAGTCTATCCGCTGCTGTGCAAAACTCCCAAGTTTCTTTTACCTGAGCTTAATTGATGCCAAGACTTAACTCCACTGACAGTGAGATTTAGGAAGTCATACAGCAGCACTAACATGGGCTGTCAAGTTAAATTAAACTAGCAAATGATTGAAGTCTGGCAATGCAGTAATATAGCATTTGAGAGAAAAGATATAATTTAATAATATAAGCATATTAGCTTCTGCCAGGCAGTGCAGAAAATAAGGCATCTTTTGATTGACGATTTTATTAGTGACATTTCTGCCAAAAGTTATCGAAATCTATTTGTATGTCAAAGTTATAGCAAGCCAAATGTGTGACACTGACACAGTGTAGTTTTAGTTTTGTTTTAGTTAACTGAAATATTACTGTAGTTATGGTTGTCTTAACTTGCAACATAATTTTATAGTAAACTGCATACATCATGTTTGCAAGACAGCAAGATTAGTTGCAGGAGTAACTGCAGATATTAAGATCTGTAAAGTTCCATTGTGTTTTAATTCCAACTAATTTCGTCATAGTGAGTGTTTCCGAGAGAGACTCAGGAGCCTGGCCAGTGCACCAAACGTTTTTGTACACTGTTAAACCTAAAGTGGTTTATGTATTTTAACCACGTAAAAGACAATCTGTTCTGTTCTTCAGTCGTCCTCAATCCGAGGGTTGGCCACACCATGAACGTACTTTCTCCATTTATCTCTGTCCTAGCTGCCATTCTGATTGACTCTTTCATGGTGAGTCCTGTCCACATCTTAATGTTGTCCATTCACGCTGTGCTTGGTCTTCCTCGCCTGCGTGCACCTGGCATTGTTCCTTGCATTATCTCTTTCTCCAGGTAACTCCCTTGTTTCCTCATGGTGTGACCATAGTATGCCTGCTTCTTTGCTTTGACAATGTCTAATAGTTCCTTCCTTACTCCAACTTTGTTGAGGACCCACTATTTGTTTTCTTCGCTGTCCATGAAGCTCTCAGTATCTTCCTCAGTCCTTTCATCTCAAAGGCGTTAAAATGTCTTTCTTCATTCTTTCTAAGTGTCCAGCTTTCACAGCTGTATGTTGCTGCACGCCATACTAGCACTTTCATTAGTCATATTTTTGTTGAAATTGGTATGCTGTGACTTTTCCATATTTTCTGCAGTGATGACCCGATCACCTGATCTCTGTTTAACCTGGTACAGACAATAAAGATAAAATATTGTGTATTTCACTAAGGCTGTGCCTCACAATGTCACATTTTTTGCATTTGATGTAATTGCACTGCCACAAAAGAACTCTGTTGTCGTGTTTATTTTATTTCAGTTCCAGTCATTTAAAGCACCGATTGTGTTGTTATTATTTTCAGCATGCACAGTGCAGTTGGTCTTTGATGGCAACATGTGCTGACATGTTGTAGCCTGGCTGCTGTGCCTCCTAAACCGCAAAACGTTGCCGTGGTAACGCCGGATGCGGAGAAGGCCATGTCGAAAGAGGAGGAGGAAACACTGATCCCATCTGCAGAGGAGGAGAGTGAGGCGTAGTTTAGTTCGTGATCTCGTTGGCAGATCTTGTGCTCAGTTTTACGTGTAGATTCCATGACAATGACTGTGGATTTGTGTTGGTGTTGATACAATGTTAACTGTGGTTTCATCCATGTCGGCGTTACGTTTGTTTGGTTTAATGTACTGTTCCAGAATCTGTTTTTTTGTTTGCAATTTGTGGTGACCGATGGTCTGACAACCTGAGAAAAGCTGGAGAAATCTGGGGATCACAGATGCATCAAATCCACAACTTTTCTATTAACTGTAAAAAAGTTGAGATTTGACAGTCGGTCTGACGGAGTCATGGTAACATTCAGGAAATATAATGGTCCTAGAAAATTGCACTGTGTGAACAAATTTCAGTGCTTAGACCTTAGTATGAATTGGTACCAAAGTGGCACTCAACCAGATATTGGCAAATAACTTGTTTATGTTGCTTCTCGTGATAACTGGAAATGTTGTTGGTCATTTTTGATTACCAGGAGTGGTCATCCTGGCAGTTAGTTTATTGTAGTTTTTGGAAGAATTATTATGATTGTTTGATACACATTGTTAAAGTTGTACATATTTGTCAGCGTTGCCTGAGGTAAGTGTTGTTCATTATCACTTGAGTGCTGTTTAAATGCAGATAACATAGTTCACCATTTTTCACATTTTTCATATTTGTTTCACATACAGGTCATTTTAAATTTGATCACTTTTAGCTTTTAGAACTGCCTTTATTATCTGCTTTGCTTGCAGTCCAAGTCATATGATAGTAATTACTTTTAATAACAATGATTTTTTCAGGACACCTTTTGGCAGCTTTAAATGGGCTGCAGGCTAAAAATATAAAGATCATCTGGCTAAACAAAAACTGGCTGAAGATAAACTGTGCAAGATATATGCTGTGTTTGTGTACTTTGTTTATGTTTTAGTAATTATTAATACTGTTAATATTGCTTTTATTTATTGTTGTTTTTTTGTTGCATTTAAACTACCTATCATTATTAACATTAGCTGTCCAATAGAACATCTTATACATACGTGTTTGCTGAGTTGTGTAATATTGTGTTTGCTTTGAAATCTGATAAGATTTCATGTTTTGCGGGACATTGTGGAGAAAGACTCTTTCACTCTACAAATAAGTAAGGAAGATGCACTGGACCGTGGTAAATGGTAGAAATTAATTAAAGATATTGTGTAATACCCACAAAGTAGATAAACATAATCTAACGAGCAAGAAGAATGCTGCATTGGCCGTGCAAATACATCTTGAAGCGATGATTTTGCTGTTTGGGATGGTGAGTGTGGTGGCCCCAATGGAATTGTGTATTAGGTGGTTGTGCAGAATGGTGCCATCTGGCAAACAAGGTTGAATGATTTTGTGCTGCAGCTATCACCAGGATGGTGATATGGCCTGTTTCCAAATTACTATGGGCAATCCTGTTTTGTTATTCAAGCACTTCGCTGTATATTGATCGGTGCAGTTTACTAGTTTTGTCTCTTGTTGTCGATACATGTTTATGCGTTATCATCGCCAGCGTCGTGAACTTTGGGCTCTACAGACTCCACACATATTCTGATACTCTTTGACTGATTGTTTTCATTTGGCTGTCTCGTGGAATTGTCATATAATTGTTTAAAATTTAATGGTTTTAATTGGTCACCCATTTTTAGCGCGAGATGTAATCGAGATGTAATATATATACATCTCGCCCTATGCTAGCCACTGCTAGGCCCTCTTGTTTTACTTGTAACAATTTGAGGGCACTGATATTTAAACATTGGCGGAAGTACATAGACCACGAAAGTAAATAAGTAAATGCGGCAGCTGACCTTAAGTTGAGGGGGCATCAGGTGTCCTATCATCTCTAGTTACCCACGCCGGTGATAGCTGATCCATGGGTAGGGTGATCAATGGTATGTGTTATTTTGTCTCTGTGTGTGTGTCCTCACTGTAAAAGGAAAATGACTTGAGCTATCAATACTAAACGTGATACATATAATTATAGTCCATGGCAGAACCTCAACATGCACTGACCCTAAAGTCAAAAGGTCAAGGTCATGCAGTTATCATATGTGCTGTGGCATGGGTATGCAGGTCGATAAGACTGCTAATGTTTGTTGTTTAGTCTAGAAATGTTTCAAATTTTACTATTGTGTATAATGCATTCTTCACATTGTTTGTAACGAGTTTTGCATTAAATATAGTACTGTTGCCCTGCATTATGTATAGGACATAGTGCAAAAGAATGCTTTTCTGGACATACTGTGATGTTGCTGCTATGGTTATGCATATAGTATATATTGATGCATTAAAATTCATTTAAGCAGTTTTATATGAATTTTTCTAAAATTTTACATTTGAAATAAAAGTTTCAGCATATTTGAACTGTCAAAAGAAATGTTAATATTGAATGTGTAGTTTTGTTAACTGGTTATATTTGCTGGTGTGGCATTGGCTTGCGATGCAAGTGATCACGAGTTTGCCATTCAACTGCTAGGTAGCGCGACCTTTGGCAAGTTGTTCACACACTTGAGCTTCTGTCACCGGGTGGTAGAATTTGACACCAGTCACAGGGCAGAGATGCCCTGCAGCTGGGAGGGTAACCGTAGGTCTGTTGTCGTGCTGACAATGACTTCAGTGGTTTATCAAAGGCCTAAGTAAGGGTGATTAGCATCCCACCAACAGTATGGTAATGGTACTCTTTACCTGTACTTTTATATTTGCTGCATTTTGTCATTGATTTCTAAAACTAATTTGACTATAGTGTGATTTTTGGTTTTATTTTGTATAAACCTGATGCATGGACATGTAGGGTACATTTGTAAGGATGTTGCATCTTAGCATTGTTTAGTTTGGTTGTCCATTGTTGATGGGAGAAAATAGATAAAATCTTGCCACATGGATTTTTTTAGAATTGATTCAAATATAATTCTGATTTAGACAACTTTTTACTATCAATACTCGTGCATTGTTTTTTTTATCTCTGTAGTATTTTTGCATGCAGCAAAGGAAATATTGTAACATGGGAACGTTTATAGGAAGGCACACTTATTTTGTCAAAACATAGCTTGTCATTTCACTTGTAGTTTACCAGACTTAAACAGTCTGGTGCAAATGTTTTTTTTTTTCTGTAGAAATAGCTGTTAGTTTTTAAATTTGTTTAAAATACCTGTTAAATTGAAATGTTGAAAAAACAGACCATTCTACCTCAGTGCGGTAGGTCTGAACAAATCACTGTGCCAGTTCTTTCTCACACTTGCACGCTATTTTCTATTTTTGACCCACCTTACCAAATTGTCAGTAATCATTCCAGGAGAGCAACAGTGAGCGACTAAAACGTTTTAAATTTATATAACCTTTTTCTTCGTATTTTGAATGTTGGTGAAATTGGGTTTTACCTGTAATTTTACATGCCATAGGCTAGCATAGCTATATATTTAAAACGTTCAAATGTTTCGTTTAATCATGGACTGTATAAGGTTGAATGTACTTTGAAGTGAGTGCATTCAGTTAAAAAATAGAGAAACATAGTGATCATATGAGTAGGTGTTGGAAGTCGTGGTGAAATTTGTAGAGTGAAATGAAACTTGTAGCGGATTGTTCAGTAATAGTTAGGGCTTATTTGAGGCTTGAGCGGCTGTGCGCGTAGCCTGTGCCTGTACATTGTACAATTGTACATCCTCTACTACGTTTTTGTGATTGTGGCCCATGCGGTAATTAGAGGCACCGGATATAAAGGAGGCGTGGCACGGGATAAAAAAGTAAACAAATATTGCGAATTTTTTTTCCTGTGTTTGTGAAATGAATGTAGTTACACTGAAGAAGAAAAACATATGTATCATAATGTTTTGCTGTTTCATGACGTATACTGCTTACAGCAAGTTAAAACCCATCTTTGAAACGGACGTAGAAGTCGAGAAAAAGTCCAACCCGTTTGCGTTTGCTGCTTGGATGTCTTGTACACGTAATATTGCATGGTTCACCAAACGCAACGTCGAAAATGAGGTGGCATCTGCGATTTATAGATCTATTGGTAAGTTTGAACGCTGATACTCTGTCGAAAATTATCATTTTGGTTTGTTATATTAGATGCGAAAGGGTAACACTTTGCCCCCCCCCCTCCTTCAGTAGACAGCATCAGCATCTGAGCTATGATTTTTGTCTGAAGGTTAAGAGGAAACTGAAAGATTATCAAACTGTTCTGTGCTATGATGTGGGAAACACTTTAGAATTGGACCGTCGAAAATTTCCCACTTTGCGATGTGTCCTTTGTCTTTTATATTAGATATATAAGTAAATTGTTGTGCACAATTATATTTACATACATAGGTGTTTGTTAGCCCACGTACGTTGGCCTTGTATGTGCATATCAGTAAATGCATAGTTGTGAATGTGCTGCACACTTGTTTGTTTAGTAGATGTGCCGTATATATGAATTGTTTTAGTGTTAGGGTTAGGAATACAGTTAAGATTAGGACTTTTCAACAAAATTGCACATTGGGTTCCTGACATATAGGCACTGCACATCCAGTTGTTAGAATAATATTTATAATTCATTAAATTTACATTATGGGTATTTCTGTTGCTTGTGATACAGTATTTCTTTATCATGCTTTTACATGTATTTTTAGATATTCTTGGGCCACCTGGTTCTGGTGTAGAATGGTTGCGATACATTATAGAACAGCTAACTGGTTTGAAAACTGGAAGCACACTAGTTTCACATCCGGAAATATTTACTGGTGAAGGGCATACCACAAAGGTACCTTTTGATTTTAAACTTTTAATAATCATTTTGGAAATGGCCCGCAGAAGAGTTTAATGTTCTGTTAAAGACTTGTTGTTTCTTATGAGACTGTATGGTATGTTCACTGACTACCATGACAGTCATCAATCGTTGCCTGTAGCAGTTATATTATCTGATCTGTAACAGTTGTTGTTTTAAAATTGCTATGATAATATTACTTGTTTAACATTATGAAGACATAGATAAGACATAGATGAACACAATTAATTACTGTTGCTGAATGATGTTCTTGTGCCATGCTTGCTGACTTGGAAGAAGTCCTGCAAGAACCAGTGCTATTAGCGTCATTATCAACAACTACTTCACTGCTTGATGCATGCAGTGACTGATTAATGGGCAACTTTGACATTAATTCAAAATCATTTTGGACAAGCTTTTGCGGGCATGTGGATAAAATAGCTGGTTTTGACAATTTGAATCTGGATTTGATTCACTGGGCCATTTTGCAGTGTACGTCAAAAGTTGCCAGTAACCAGTAATTATGCTCTTATCCATAATTTTGCCATATGGTGACCTGTTAACAAATTCTTTCAGAAAATTTGTCAGAAAATGTACCACTTGTCTTCTTTTAAAAATAACCACACATTAGTGGATGAGATTCAGTCATTAGTCTCGTCCAATAATTTGCATCATGACTACAAGTGCCTAAAGATTAATTTCTCTGATAGAACAGGCGGAAGGGTTGAATGTGTCTTCTATAATCTATAAACTTATGGCCTTATAGCAGCGTTCAAAATTGTATCATTAGTTTGTTTTTTTTTTCCGTTTTGCCAGGTGCTGGCTGTAATGTCACATGATGTTGAGAATACATCAAGTGAAAATGCTGGCATAGTGATGTACCGCAACGTTAGAGACACGGTTCGGACACATTTTGCAGAAACAAATGGTGCTGGAGCATTTCTAGAAGCACCATTACAAGCATACTATGGTACGCAGTGCAGTACTTAGTGTCACAGGGTTGTTATTATTTTTTTGCTTGTAAAAATGTAAAGTCCTTTTCAAGCCACACTGATTCCACAGTGTGATGCTGATCTCACTTTTCTGTAGCTCTCAGCCAATTACCAGCTTATGCTAGTCTGTCATATAGTTTGCCCACTATGACAATAGCCATCGCTATTTGCTATGAGAACTCATTGTTCCTACCTATGAAGGTATGGCCAGTTTGAGTTAACCAGGGTGGTTGTTTGCATGCCAAGGTGGTTTGTCGGCCCAAACATGGTCACACATCTTAGTACCTGCGATGTCTGATATACAAAAATGTTGTTGATCAGAACCAATGCAGTGCACTACCACCAAGCCGAACTGCCGATTGTTTTTTGTTCACACCTATTTTTCATTTCTCATATCTCGTTTGTCACACAACTTACCACAGTTGTAAATCTTATGTGACAGTGATGCTACCCGCCTACCTACATTTATTTTATCGACGTTTTCCGAGTGAACCTGGGATTGCTAATCTCCGTCATTTTTTCCTTTCCTTATTCAGGAAGAGATGTTTTGGAGATAACTGGCATTGTGTTTTATGGACTGTATGTTCTATTTATTACTCAACTCAACGTGAAATCATTGACGCAGGTCACTGTCATCTTTGTGCACTCAATTTCTTCACTGCTGCCATATTCAACAAGAGAGTCTAGCACTGGCTAGCATGGCGCGAGATGATTCGCCTGCAAGCAGCATGGTGGCCGCAGCAGCACGGCGGCCAATGCGCGGTAAAGTGGGATCGGAATTTGAAACCTAAATTAGCTATAATGCGCCAATGCACTTCCATCACAGACAGATGGACAGACGGACTGGCATCATGGCATAAGCGCGAGATGTATATACTACATCTC
>Ga0209782_1002700_pt1 | contig 10006 bp, 12 predicted proteins | sample WorMetmaBAHAMAS1_FD_187390 | JGI IMG/M metagenome (GOLD analysis project Ga0209782, IMG submission 187390) | Marine gutless worms symbiont microbial communities from Max Planck institute for Marine Microbiology, Germany - Inanidrilus... | ecosystem: Host-associated > Annelida > Digestive system...
GGGTGGGGGGGCAGGCCCCGGGGCCGTTGCCGGGGTGAGCCAGGGACCGGTCTCAAGGCTGAAATGGCGGATGGCCCAGAGGTCCGGGACCAGAGCCTTGATACGCGCCTTCTCCGCCGGATGCAGGACCAGGATCAGGGGCTTGCTCAGGGTGCGCCGCAGGAGCTCGCGCTGCTCGTTGAGACGGGCCAGGAATTGCAGACCGGCCCCCTGCCAGGTGGTCCGCTGTATGGGTGACAGGTCGGAAGGGGCGAGGGTCAGGTCCAGCCATACCGGGGCATTCAGGGCCCGCTGATACAGGGGCGGGTCGAGCAGGCGCGGCAGCAGGCCGGTCAGCGGCTCGTCCGGGGTCTTCGGCAGCGGGATCTTGAGGCCGGTGACGCGCGCCCGGTAGATAGCGGCAAGGCGCTCCCGCAGCAGGTCGATGACGCCGGGCCGGTCGCTGAAGAGGTTCACAGAAGAGTTATCCGCAAATAAACGCGAATGGACGCAAATAAATGCAACGAGATCAAAAACCGTCGGTGATGGTGAACCGACTCTGACTGATTTACGTTGATTGGTAGTAACAAGGGAAACCGCCGAGCGCCGAGGTTCGAATTGAGTATAGGAAGAATGTCAGGTCGCTTTGATTGATCCACAGATTACACAGATTTTCGCAGATTAAAAACGGAACAATCTGTGAGAATCTGCGTAATCTGCGGACAAAAAAACATCTAATCTTTCACGACCGATTCGCGTTCATTTGTGGACTCATGTTATCGGTACTCCGGCACTGCTGTACTATTCTTCGGCACGACGGTCATCTGCGTGGCGTTTGATCTCCTCCAGCAGGAGGGTGTCGCAAAGGTAGCGCCGGCGTCCTCACCTGCATCGAAAAATGCAGGCGGGGACGCCTGCGCTACACCCCACGGATGGGCTTTTACGACACCCTCAGCAGTATACGACACCCTCAGCAGTAGAGGGTGGATGTCGTACCAGGGCTCTCCGTTGAGATAATTCATAATCAGATTTCCATCCAGGAAACGGGCCAGATCGGGCAGATGATCCGTCGTCTTCAGGGCGCTGATCTTTGGTGGATCGTCGTTGCGGTTTGCCACGGGCATGCGGAGCACCTTCCCCTGAGCACGCGGCATGGACATGCTCGAGTTGCGGGACCCAGCACGACAGAGACGTGAACGCGGCGATCAACCTGAGGAATTTGGCGGTGAGTTCCACCGTGTCAGCCTGTGGAGAGGACGGCGCTGGCGGGCGATCTTGTGACCGCCGTGAAACAGGCCTCTAGGAAGCAGGAAATCAGCCCAATAGCTACCTATGGGTAGCTTTGAGTAAGTCTGATAGAACGGTGTCCGAGTAGCTCGTCATGGGTTTCGATGCCGAGCAGCGCGTAGACTAGTCCGCTGTTTGACATTGGCATGAGACGGGGGAAGCTGCCGTGCCAGGAGTAAATCGACGAGCAGGCCGATATAATTGGTCACCGTCGGCGCAGAGACCGCAAGCGAATTGGCGAGCCGCGAGGCGTTAAGCAAGGTTCCTTGGTTGTGCGCCAGCATGATCCAAAGGCGCTCCAGGGTTTCGGCGGGGATACGTGGCTCGAACATCGGCACATCGCGTTCCAGATAGGTGCGAATGAAGCTCTGGCGTATGCGCGACTATCGGCATCGTTCGCCGCCAGGTAGCTGTCCGGAAAGCCGCCCCGCACCCATAATAGCTGTCGCGGCGCATCGTCGCCGTCGATCTCCGTCGCGCACAGGGGGGTGAGATCGACGTATTCGATCCGCCCGGCAAGAGCCTCGCCGAACTGGCGCAGCAGGTCGATAGACGCCGAGCCCAGGATCAGAAAACGGCCGATCCGGTAGCCTGAGCGGCGACCGGTGTCGATGACGCCCCGCAGTGCCTCAAACAACGCGGGCATACGGTGTATTTCGTCGAGCACGACCAGTTTGCCCGCACGCCGGTGCGAAAAAGAGCACCGGATCGGATAGCTTCTCACGAGCCGCCGTCGCCTCCAGGTCGAGATAAATCGCGGGTAGTAGTGTTTAACATGTAGTGATAATTTTCTGCTGAACCATTTTCTTCTTCAATCTACCTGCAGAGCGGGTAGTATGGGGCTATGATATACATACATTAGCTATCAGCATGTCAGGTTACGAGTTATAATTCAGGGCTCATGGATGAGCATGAGTTAACGGTTGAGGAAGGCATAATGGAATGTCCAACCTGCAGTTCAAAGTATATCACAAAAAATAGATCCATTCACAATGGGAAACAAGAATATGTGTGCAAAGACTGTGGCAGACAATTTGTCTGAAAATCCTCAGACTTAACAACCACCAGCTAAAGCCGGTGGGTTAGTACTACGGAGTGAAAGTCCGGATACGGGTCAGTAGACCCGTTTAGGGCTCGGTCCGAAAATTATCGTCAACTTTGGGCTCGAAGTGATGCGCCAAATATTCCTTGCTCTGCTCTTGCGCTTGCGTCAACTCTCCCGAAGTGACCCAAAAATATCCGCGAGCCCCAAGATGCCGTCCCCAGTATCCTTTTCTCAGATCCGGGAAGCTCTCGAACCGTTTGGTCGAACTGCGTCCTTCGATACGCCGCATGATCTCGCTCGGCGCCCTACTCGGTGGCGCCGAGACAAACAGATGCACGTGGTCTCTGCTCACGACACCTTTGAGAATCTCTATCTCAAACGCCTGATAGGTCTGGCGAATCGGCTCCCTCACCTTCAGACCCACGTCACCCTTAGTACCTGATGCCGATATAGTGTCGCAGATAAATCCGATCGTCTAAAGGCGGTGGTTTTAACCTTATCTCGGAACGAATAACCGGAGCTTGATCGCGCCAGGATAGGACAGCTTACCGTCGCTCTCGGTCAGGGGTATGCGCAGGATTCTGGTCTTAAATCCGCCGGCGTGGATGCGGCGGATGACGGATTTAGTAATAGATCATGGGGTGGAAATGAAAGCCGACCAGGATCCCCCGATCGGCCACGCGCCGGGCGGCGTTCAGACGCTCATCGAGGCGGGCGGTCCGCGGCATCTTCATGTTCGATGATGCACTGCGAATTAAGCGACCAGGTGCAGATGAGATTCCGGGGAATCGGATTCCGCAACAGATAAGCGACGTGCTTGGATTTTGGTCTTCAGCTCCAGGAGGATATTCAGGTGACGGTGGGCAAACTCCGTCAGGGCATTGAGTACCCCGGAAGCGGTTGTCCCACATCAGCGAATCGGACGACTGTCCCGTCCCGATGTGGTAGGTCTGGTCGGGATCGAGTCTGGTCGGAATCGAGCCGCAGAGCTTCCAGCCGCCTGGCGAACCGGCTGTCGAAGTGAATCTCGTCGTCGTGATAAAAGGACCGGACGCTGCAATAGCTGCAGCCGAATCCGCAATTTTCCACTGCATCGAGCGTCAGCAGATTGCAGCAACGGGTCCGCTCCGAGGCCCACGGGGCAGCGACCCAACCCGAGGTGCCTGCGCTCCCGGTCGCGCGCCCGGACCCGGTATCCTCCCGGCCTGAGAGTTGCAACCCAATGCCATTGGGTTAACATGTAACATGCTGTATTTTCTATACTATTTTCCGTTTTCAACCACCACCATAAGGAGTCAACGATGGTTCTCAGGCCAAAACCGATCCACCCCACCGCTAGCGTTGATTTTCTTTCAGAAGAGTAAATATTCTCTCAGAGAGATCTTCCTCCCTCTTCGGTGATGAAATCTGAATTCAGATTCCTTGCGGTGTAAAAGGAACTTTCGTCGGGGAACACCATTGAGCTTTGCACGCCTCCGTTTGGCATATGACCGGAATGACTCAATGCCATTGATATGGCGACTACCGCGGGCAAACTCATGCATCACCATGATGCACCCGGAAATGCTTTTTGTAGCCCATGTCCACCAGCCCGTTATAGCCTCTCCAGCCGTCCGAGTGGATGCTGCTTAGCGCTACCCGACCCCGGATCGCTCTCTGTAGCTGCTTCTTCGAGGCGTCAGGGACGATTTCCGTGTAACTTTCCCGTAGCGTTCCAGGATTCCGAAGACGATCGTTTTACCGCCCGCTCCGCGACCCTTTTTCCGCGAACGCGGCGTGCGCCAAAATAAGATTCTTCGACTTCAACCTCACCCGACAGAGGTGATGAAGCGTTACAAACCTAGGCGATCCCGATTCGTAACTTCATGAATAGCTGATTAATCGTCGGGCGGGCTCCACTCAGCTCGGCGATGTTCGAGGCCGGCAAATCGGGCGCGAAATAGCGTATAATTGCTCTAAATCTAGCTTCCGAAATTACCGAACTATTGCCGATTGTTGGCTAGATATCACTTCAAAAACTACCACTACTAATATTTATACGCTTCTAAAAGATTTCTTATCCTCCGCGGAATTTGCCGACCTCGCCCGCATCCATCCCGAAGCTTTCACCCGCCAACGCGCGCTGTCGTTGCCTCATCGGGCGTCCATGCGGTTGAACCTGCGCAAGGGCGGTAGAGGTCAGCGCCTTTGTGGCCAGCGGCAAAAACAGTGAGGCGGTGCTGTTCACACCAGGCCCCCACGCACGCCAGCACTGTCAGACGTATGGATTGGCGACCGATCCCATCCCGCTACGCTTGATCCGCATGAAGCTCAAAAGCGGCGAAATCGAAGGGCTCGCAACCTCGCTCCTGGAGAAGCAGGATTTCTACGCCAAGCTCTTCGTGCTCAACCTCACGGCGGTCCTTTCCTGGGTCGCTCAAGCCATCGCCGATCGTCTCTACCGCGACCGTCAGCACACCTACCGGGTGAATTTCGCCAACTTAAGGGCATTGATTTAGAAGGCCCGCACAGCGGACCCTCGGCTAACCACTTGATTTTCAGGTTATCATGCGGCTTGTCATCTCGACCGAAGGGAGAGATCTTCACCATTCCGGTTCGGCAACCGATATACAAAGTGCAGGGGGTTGTTCGGGCACAGGATTTCTCGCTACGCTCGAAATGACACTAAGAGGCTGTATGAAAACTAACCTATTGATTTTAAATAGGCTCTTTATGGATTCTAGACGGGTAGGGTATTTTGCGCAAATTCGTCTTCTCGGCAAGCCAAAGGGGCATCGTATAACTTGCTGTTGTTGTTGAGAAAAGACTGCTTGTTCTGTCGTCAGCCAGAGTGCTACGGACCGCCGTCCCCTTCGATCAGTCTGGAATCCATAAAGAGCCTTTAAATATCTAAGAGAGATGCATAAAGATCCCTCGCTGCGCTTTGGGATGACACAACTCGCATCTTTGTCATTTCGAGCACAGCGAGAAATCTTTAGATTCAAGCAGTTGGCAGGTACCTAGAGCGTTTCAAGATTGATAGGGAGCATAGATAGGGAGCATAGTCGGAATTCCGGAAGAAGTTAGCGCATTCTTCAGTGTCGAGCTGTTCGAGGCCGTCGGCGATGGTCTGCCAGAGGTCGTCTGGCGGTTCTGGCAGCGGCTTTGCGCAGGAAGGCTTTGAGCTTGGCGAAGGCCTGTTCGATGGGATTGAGGTTGGGGGAGTAGGGCGGCAAGCGCCCGCCCTCTTGATGGCTTTACGCACGCCCTCGACCTCGTGGCTAGGGAGATTGTCCATGATGACGATGTCGCCGGGTCTCAAGCTCGGCACCAGAACCGGCTCGACATGAGCTTTGAAGGCGGCGCCAGTCATAGCCCCGTCGAGGACCATGGGTGCGGTCACCCCATCGACGCGCAGGCTGGCGACAAAGGTGGTGGTCTTCCAATGTCCCCAGGGCACGGTGGCATGGAGACGTTGCCCTGATAGAGCGCGGCCGCGCAGCCGCGCCATGGTGGTTTTAGCGCCGGTCTCATCGATGAACACCGAGCGCTCGGGGTTAAGCCAGGTCTGCCGGTTGTGCCAGCGACGGCGCTTGGCCGCCACGTCGGCGCGCTCTTGTTCACGCCGCGTGCGCCGTTTTTAAGCGGTATCCCAGAGCATAAAGCGTCGTGTTGATGGCCTGCATGGAAATCTCAACGTCCATTGTGGCCAATCGGCTTTGCAGCTCCGAAAGCGTGATGTCCGGCATCGTCGCCATCACCTCATGCAGCCAATCCTCGTAGCCGCTCAAACGCCGCTTCTTTTGGCCGCCGATCTGGCCCGGGGCAAGACTGCCCGTCTCACGCCAGCGCCGCACCAAATTGACCGCGCTGGAAGCGCTCACCTCGAAGCGCCGACCCGCTTCCCGCGCCAAGGCCACAGCCTCAACCGCTGCGATGATCCGACGACGAGGATCAAGGGAGTGACCATAGCCCATCTTGGGCCTCCACACATCGCAAACACTACATCATGTGGAAACAGAGAATCAGGGAACCTGATTCACGTCAACCTTGAACCGCTCTAAGTTTTTAGACAGCCTCTAAATGTTAATAGCACCTAGACCCCAGCTTTGCCGGGGGATGATTACCGGGAGGACGACATGGCAAGTTACAGTACCAACGAGTTTCGCAGCGGCCTCAAGATCATGCTTGATGGGGACCCATACATCATCGTCGAGAACGAGTTCGTCAAGCCCGGCAAGGGTCAGGCCTTCAACCGGGCGCGGGTTCGCAGCCTGAAGACCGGGCGCGTGGTAGAGAAGACATTCAAATCCGGTGAGTCCGTAGAGGCTGCCGACGTCCATGAGACCCAGCTGCAATATCTCTATAACGATAGCGAGATATGGTATTTCATGGACCCGGAATCCTACGAGCAATTGTCCGCCGATGCCGCTGCGATGGGAGAGGCCGTCAGCTGGATCAAAGAGCAGGACATGTGCGGTGTCACTCTGTGGAACGGCTCTCCACTGAGCGTCGAGCCGCCCAACTTCGTGATACTCGAGATCACGGAAACCGATCCGGGGCTCAAGGGCGACACCTCCGGCGGGGGCGGCAAACCGGCGACCCTGGAGACTGGGGCGGTGGTGCGCGTTCCCTTGTTCGTCCAGACCGGCGAGTTGATCAAGGTCGATACCCGCTCGGGCGAATATGTCGCCCGTGCCAAGGAGGGGTGAGCCGAGTACACCCGAGTACACCGTTGTAGCGCAGGCGTCCCACCTGTTGATGAATGATGAATGCAGAATGAGGATAGGCGAAGCGAGTGTACCCACCGGTTCCATACCGGCAAAATAGGGTAACGGGATACTGACATTTATCCGGGCGACATCCTTTTCGTTCGCAGATTCTCACAGATTAAGAACAAAATAATCTGTGAGAATCTGCGGAATCTGTGGACAGAAAATCATGTCAGCCTGATGACAAACCCCGCTGTATTTCGGCGTGGTTTATGTTTTGGGGCGGGATGAGCCGTGATCGCGGCGATCCTTGGCCGCCTCAGGCTGGTGCTGGGGCTGTTTTGGCGAGGGTCAAGGCGATTTTCTTGATGTTCTGGGCGGTGGCGGCGAGTAGGCATTGGCATGCGACGGCGATCAATCCTCTGAAGCGGGCGTAGCGGTGGCCGTTGAGTAGGCCAGAAGCTGGCCTTGCGGGCAGCGGTAGCCGTTGCTGTCCGGATCAAAGGAGAAGGCCTTCTTGTGCATCATGCCGGGACGCGGGCGCGGGCTACGCCGATAGCCGGTGACGCCGAGGATCTCCCGGTCTTCCAGCCCCTTGGCGATGCCCGCCGTGGCATAGCCCGCGTCCAGCCCGACGGCGTGCACGTCAAGATCAAAACGCTCTCGCTGGCGTTCGAGCCGGTCCAGATAGGGGATGCTGTCATGCACGCTGGCCGGGGTAGTGTGGGTATCGGTGATCATGCCCAGCCGCCCACCCACCGTCCGGTGGTCCAGATAAAAGACCCCCTTGGGCTTGCCGTCGCGCACCATGTATCCGGCCTCCGGGTCGGTGCGGCTGACCTCGGTCTCCTTCTCCACCGGCTGCCGGGATTTCTGCTTCAGGGGCTTCTCACCGTGGGCCGCGCGGTCTTTGCCCCACCGCCTCGTCCAGCGCCTCCCAATAGTCCGAGCGCAACTTGGCCACCACCTCGCGGTCGACGCGGTGCTTGTCGGCGTTGGCCTTCAGGTGAGTTGAGCCCGTATAGAGCACCGTCCCGTCCACCAGGCCATGGGCGATGGCCTGCTCGATGATGCCGTCGAAGATGTCCTGCGCCACACTGGTGTCATTATAGCGCCGCCGCCGGTTCTGGCTCAGGGTCGAGGCATCGAACACCCCATCGGTCAGGCGCAGCCACAAAAACCAGCGATAGGCCACGTTTACCTTGATCTCGCGCACCTGCTGGCGCTCCGAGCGGATGCCGAACAGGTAGCCGATAACAGGGCCTTGAACATCACAATCGGATTGAGCGCCAGGCGGTTGTTGCCCGGGCAGTAAAGCCACGCCACGCGCTCACGGATGAAGGTAAAATCAATCACCGCATCAATCTTGCAAAGCAGGTGATCCGCGGGAACCAGACTCTCGAGCGTCACCATCTCGAGCTCTGTCTGCCGCGCTATCGGTGTCTTCAACATGAACACCATGAATCACAAAGGCCCCGACTCCGCGAGGCCTTTGTCAGCAATCTGAAAGGGGCCTCCCCTTGTTTCGTTTTTCACCTTAGCATCGAGCTTGGCCCTCGGCGAGGATGGTTGCTATCATGCCATCACTTTTAACTGCATGATGGCATACACAATGGTTCGAATGCAGGTCCAACTCGGCGAGCAGCAGCTCGAAGTGCTGCGTGGGCGGGCGGCTCGTGGGCATGCATCGGTGTCCGATCTGGTTCGCCGCGCCGTGGATGGCTGGATCGCGAGCCAAGCCGGAAACGAGCCTTGCGGAGCGCTGCCGGCGCGCGATCGAGGCCGTGGGCAGGTTTTCCTCCGGTAAGCACGATGTCGCCGAGCAGCATGACGAATATCTCGCAAACGCCTTCGGCCAGTGATCTTCATCGATACCTCGGTGTTCTACGCTATCGTGGATCGCGATGACCGGGCACACGCCGCGGCACGAGCGACCTGGATAAGCATTCTGTCACCCGTAGGCGCGGCCTCCCTGATCACCAGCAATTACGTGCTGGTGGAATCGTTCGCACTGATCCAAGCGCGGCTTGGCATCGACGCGGTCCGTGAGTTCAACGACGCCGTGCTACCTGTCGTCGTCTCTCATTGGGTCACCGAACAGGACCACGCTGCGGCCGTCAACGCCGTGCTGACTTCCGGCCGCCGCGGCCTAAGCCTGGTCGATTGCAGCAGTTTCCAGATCATGCGCCGACTCGGTATCCAGCGCGCCTTTGCCATCGATCGGCACTTCCGGGAGCAAGGCTTCGACCCCTTGCTTGCCATCGCAGTCGAAGGCCGTTCGTTAGCCCCGGAGGTTGTCTGTAATCGCACGAGATTCCAGCAGACCTTTCCGACTACCGGTCTCGATCAGGGGATGAATCGGTTTTCCTCTGGTCAATTCGGCTCAAACGAATGGGAGGCGGAGCTACGATCGTTGGGATTCGTTCCTCACCTCAACCGCCATTATCGGCTCCAGTGCGGTCTCCGGAACCTGCAGGGTAGGGTGCCCACTGAAGTGCACGTGGTAACAAACGCCGCCGGGGGTGTCGCGCAGGACCTTGAGAATCTCCCTCACCTCGCCCGGTTCTACCAGTACTCGGCCCCGGATGCCGAGTGGAACCCTGGCTGAGACCCGGCCGCGAAACTCGAACCGGCTCGGGGTCCATGCCCGTTGGAGCTCGGCCTCCTGGCAACCTACCAGCCTGTCTTCGGCGAGAAAGTGGACTGAACAGATGAGGTGGTCTTGGAGAAAGGTGCCCACATCCTTGTATGTTCTGTTTCTAAGGGAAAACCAAGGATGAGATAGAAAGGGAATTGATGGCGAGTACCTGGGGAAGCCGTCACGGTAGTGGTGATTTTTGAAGTGATATCTAGCCAACAATCGGCAATCCAAATGTCGCCGTAAGGGATTATTCCAACGCTCAATATGAGCCGTTTCCCCCGTTTCTTTACCCCCAGGGCGATGTTGCGCGGTCGGAATAACGACTTGATACGCGCGCCAATAATTACTGAAAACGATGGCCTC
>Ga0209782_1002701_pt1 | contig 10002 bp, 6 predicted proteins | sample WorMetmaBAHAMAS1_FD_187390 | JGI IMG/M metagenome (GOLD analysis project Ga0209782, IMG submission 187390) | Marine gutless worms symbiont microbial communities from Max Planck institute for Marine Microbiology, Germany - Inanidrilus... | ecosystem: Host-associated > Annelida > Digestive system >...
GGTAAAATATATAGCCCTTCCGGCAACTTTGCCGAGCGGGCTAAATAAGAATGGAAAATATAAGCAAGAGAAAAAAAAAGTAAATTACAAGAAGCAAAAGAAAGCGAACTAGAAAAGCCCAGCATATAGCCTGCTCGGCACCACAGTATCGCCCCCTAGCAAATAATAATGAAACACACTTACTTACTGATTGCAGCATTGCCTAGCAGCCACAACTCCTACTGAACGTACCTGAATCACCCCAGAAAAATTTTTGACGCCGACTGTACAAATTTTTCTGTCTTAAACTCCGGGGTCACTGAACCGAATCTCAAAATTTCTGCAAGATGTACAGAAGAAATGATTACTACTTTTTATAGCAGAATTCTGGCACTGCTCTAGTTAAGATAATGACTGTAATAATGGACATCATACTGCAAATTACCCGGAAGCTGTCCGTGTCTTCCGTCAACATGAGCTGGTTGTGAAAACCGTACGGTGCAGCACACTCATCACACGGAGATATCAGTCTACGTGAAAGACACAAATAAGAACATACAGTTGTGTCGTCATCTTAATGGACATTGCTTATTGGGCCCATTCCATGGAGCCATAGCGGTCCCCTCTGTCACGCGTTGTCGTTGGCATTGTCGTGGACATCGATGCGCAGGCGGCGTGCGACAGTACTGCTAGCGACATCTGGTGAATGGGCGTGAGGCGGCTCGCAGTGGTGAATGGGCCCAACATTTTTCAAATGCTTCTTATATTACTCCAAGTAGCTGAGTGCAAAAATAAATGATTTGGAACTGAAATCATCGTCAACTAATCCAATGCCAGAACAAGGCAAGTGCGGATACCAAGCTTTGCTCCAGTGCCGAGACCTGCTTAGTTACTATGAGCGCATGACCCTTTTGCATCTCCTATACCTGGCCATTATGCGAAACAAGAAACAAAACCCAAAATACACAGTGTACTGCATAGTCATTAGGGATGTTAAACAATTATCGATTTTTCGATTGTGGATTTTTTATCGTTTGCGTTTTCCCAAAATCGACTATCATTACTGAAATTGCGCTAGGCAATGACGCCCAGTTTGCAAGACGCTACACCTATCCATTTCAACACAACACCGATTGTGATGGGTACATGGACCGACGACGACACATATACTATGCAAGTCATGCCATAAGTTTGCTTAAAATGATAAATTCTGACATTAATTACATGAATTTGCGCTTTGGAATAGGTGCGATAAACAGCATAAAATAGTTAAGATGTCGTTGTCACATCTTATTGCTAAAATTGACCGGAACCCATAAACTGGCACGGCATTGCGGTTATTGCACATGCAATGGTACCGGTGCAGGTCGAAATAAACTGGGATTTGCGAATGGACACATGCCTTTGTTCTCTCGTTGCAACGTACTTTGATATGATACGGACTTGCGACGTACGTTCGTCAACAATGGAACCAGGTGCGATGAAACGTCAAACAATAACAACAACTGTGATTGAGTGGTGACTGCCAACTTTTTGTTTGTAAACAAAAAGTTTTTGGATTTAGAGTTTTAAATCACTTTAAAGACAGATGGATAACGGAATATTAGCAAGTTTATATAGAGCCTTTGTTTTTAGAACATATATGAATTTGTTTTGCATAACAAGTGGTATGCATCCGTTTTTTATCGCTTACCGGTACTTGTGTGCAATGTGGCAGTTATGCACAATTTTAGACCATTATTTTTAAAATTTGATAATCCAAAAAAATAGATTTTTTCGTTTTGATAATTGAATATCGGAGAAGTTTGATTTTAACATCCCTAATTGTTATCACAGTAGGAACAAATCATGGCCACAGAAACACAGACAGGTGACATTCTGCCTTTACCCAAGCCAATTAAAGCTGGTACTCAATTTAGTAACCCTGGATGGATGCAAGGCTGAGTTGACATACATTGAGTGATGCTACTCACTTCTCAGGCACAGTGCTCACATACGGCATAGTCTTCTTGTCAACAAATGAACCAAAGCCGAGCCGAAAGTTCTGCGTTATGTTCTTCATTTTGTCAGCTGTTAACACAAAAATCACACTAATGTGATACAATCACAGCATGAATATTATTGCATACAATAGAGCTTATTGACAATGTCACGTGCAGGCTAAATATACAACTTCCTAGTAGTATTTAGCAGTAAGTTTGTATTTTACAGTAAGTTTTTTGGCCATTTCTGGCAATTGTTAAAAATTACAAATTTATCTCACTCACATGGAAAATTTTATTCAGTTGTGATACGATATTTGCCTGTGATGGACACATGGATTAACACATATTGTGACAGCATATATTAGGTTTATGTCACAATAAATACATAATTCTGCAATTTACAGAACATTGAACTAAAATACATGAAATGTCAGCAGCTAAAAAAAATGTCGAGACCAAAAAGTCACACAGACCAAGCAAGTCGCCGAGCTGTGCAAGTCGCATTTTGTCATCTTTCATGGAATTCGACATGTCCATGACATAATAGAGGTCGACGGGGTAGTTCTCCGCCTGGCGAAACTGCACCGTAAACTTGTACGGAGAGTCTAACGTCAGCCACAACAACACTACACTCAACTCCATTCATTTAATAAGCAGCACATTTAGTAAGTTTGTAATGACAGAGATAACCACTGACAACATAATGATTAGATTTAGGACGACAGTACTATCGGACTATCGTATCGGCCGATAGTCAGCACTATCGGAGACTATCGCTATCGCCGATTGTTCGACCGATAGTTTTTGCGATAACTTGGTTGAAGCGACTGTGAAAGGTCACACACAGTCATAGTCAGCACTCGGACATTCTTTTCGATAAATAGTTTAACCTATTTGATCACGGCTTCGGTCAGTGGGATGGGAAGGTGAGCGAAAGATGCGGCGGCCACTGCCGTGACAGCAGATAACACAATTCTTTAATCAGTCGATATGTGGTTTTGATAGATAGCGACAGCTGTGGTGACACCATGCATGCCAAGGAAGTCCATTCCAGCCATGGCCGGTCGTCTATCGTCATGGATGGATAATAATGGCCATGCAAGCGTCAAGTGATGTGGCAGCGCATGTGAGGGGGGAAGAGGGAGAAAAGATACGGGATACAACGGTCCAAAACAATCGCTATCGCTGTAATATCGGCTGATTGTTTTCACCAATAGTATCGACTATCGGATTATCCGATTATCACACTATCGTCCTAACCCTAATAATGATGAAATACAATAAGTAACATAACCTCTCAAGACTCTTAGCTCACACACGTGAATATGGCCACATGAATGACTTATATAAAGACAGACCACTATGCAGTGGCAACAGTCCACATCTAGCACTAGTGCTGGTGATGTGGACCAAAATGAACTTACAAACTTCAGATGTCACATGTCAACTATGACCACCAATAACCTGTTACAAGCTGAAGCTCAAAAGCTCACAGACAGCAACAAATGGGTGTGACTAAGAAACGCATCGGCCTACCAGCCTCTATGCACACATTCAAATTGCTCAAATTTGTTAATGACTAAAAACAAAACCAACTCTGCAGATCCGTTATTGTTAACGGGCCTTTAACGAGTTCACTGGCCAAAAATGGGCAATTACGTTAACAGACCATTTAATTGACGATTGGCCATTAACTACCGGTGGAGAAACGACATTCAAGTTAAGCCACCATTATTTGCCAATTTTAATGGGCCGTTAAGTTAATGGGAGATTAATTTGGGGGGTGGGGTGGAAAAACTGGACCTCAAGTCTCTACACTTGCTATAGTTAATTTCCACTATTTACAATGGTCCACAGGATCATCCAGTTAGTTGTGTGGTCCAACCACCTTTTTACACAACATCACACCAGCTTAACCTTGATCAGCGTAACTCACTTGGTCTAAGTCGGATGGAGATGTTCTGAGGTGCAAGTTGGATTGGTTCTCGGCCGCGTTCCGAGTTACGAGGCGGCAAGTTCTACACGACAGCCGAATCAATGGTAACCCAACGCAGGTAACATAAACACTAGATACAATCAACGTTTACACAGCAATTCTTCTAACCAGCTTGATAAACAGCTTGCTAATCAGCAATTCAACATTGCTCAGGAAAGATGAGCGGAATCTGACTTGTAAAAAAAAATCTGCTTCAATTAAGAAAAATAAGTAAGTAAAAAGATTAATTTAGTGCAGTTATCATCAAAACCTTTGAACACGCTGAATGCACTAGTATCGAGTGAACAAATATGTCTTAAGTAAACGTCTGAAGCAGTATGCACTGATCGTCGGGTCTCGGTTGAAATACGGAAGAGAGTTCCAGACCGTGGGGCCGGCAAATGAAAAGGCCCGATGGCCGTAAGTGCGGATCTGGAAGCATGCTATTGCAAGCAGCTGGCAAAACGCATATGCTGCCGAGTGTCAGCACCAGTGACTGCAACACAGTAATCCGACAGGTACAGTGGTGTTCAGACAATGACGAACTGTCACCGCCAGCTTGAAAAATACTCAGTCGGGGACATCGAGCCAGTGAAGTTCACTGCGCAGTATCTGACACAAGACGAGGCCAAACTTCCATGTGCCGGTGATGACACGTATAGATGCATTCAGTACAAGTTGTAAGTCAAAAAGTTGTCATTGAGGACCTGGCTCAAACTGCAGTAACTCAGTAAAAATGACCAGTTTAAAAAACAAAAAAGGCCAACGTATTTTAACGTAACCTGGCAAAATGTTGCGCTGCTGATAAACGGACATGCAGATAGACAGAGCATACCGTGCCAAGACGTGAAGCAATAGCCCAAATCTATGCTTTGCATGCAATGTGGGCTAATAGCTTAATAAAGCTAAAATTCCACGAAACCGTTTTCTGTGTAGCATCCACATGAGGATCCTCGCCTACATGCCTGACTTGTTGCGGACATCCTCGCAAGGATGTCATGAGGAAAACTGGTCCCATGGAATTCCAGCTTAACACAGCAACAATAGCAGCCAGCCAACTAAATATGTAACAAAACCTTCCATTGAAACTGAAAGACATCAACAATAGTTAATATCTCTCTGGAAATGACTTTTTTCAGCACTTCTACATCTGCACAAACGAGGCACCTCTTGGCATTTTTGCTGGACTGTTACTACAGCGTTCCCTGGCAACATTAAAGGCGGGAGTGTCACCTCTGTCAGGTGGCAGCTAACACTGTGTGATACCATGGCATGTGAGTTCCCATAGCGGAGAGGCTAACAGGTGCAAACTGCTATACTCCTCCATTTACTTTCATTTTACGTAGATTGACATTTTGAACAACAGACTAATTAGTAAAGATTAAACTTGGTCTTTAAATTATGAGGACACAAATTCAGGCATAGAAGGATGACCGAACCGATATATAGTTGATTTCGTCTTGAGGGCTCTCAATGTAGCTGTGGTCACAACCGCTTGCAACAAGTGACGAAACAATGTCACAGCGCTCTCGGTTCTCAAATTCCTCTATCTACAAGCAGTACAACACGACACATGTCAATACTGCAAACACCTTAGGGTCACTGTGACCAATACAGCAATATTTCTCCTCCTGCAAATGGGAACTTTGACCTATATCTTATAACTTGACCTAGATAGTGTCAAATATCCAGGCTGAAGGTCATTAAGTTCAGAAGTTATTTCCCGACAAAAACAATTAAATGCACATAACAGACCAATTTCTCTATCTGAGCCACTACAGTGGTCGGTAAACATGAGTAGCAAGATAGCTTACCTGAAAATGAACAATCAGATTTCTTCTCACAGAAGACATTATCAATTATTAAAGTAATAAATATCACTGAATTTTACAGTGCCAAAATGCCAGAACTCTCGGTTTCTGTCTGGGACACATTTGTTAAAGAAAGTTCAAGAAATATCCAAAAATCTGCTGGCTTCGTACACATATTTTAATGGCAATTTTCCATGCAACTTTCCACTACTTTTTGAAAAGATCATGTACGAATATAACTGGTGCAGTTTGTTTTACACACTGAATGCCAATCCTGAAATTCAAAGTGCTGACTGGAATGCAGCAGGCAAATCATCCACCGCATTCAGTTTTCCTCGACCCACTGTCCGACCTGACATAAACGATATTGCTCCCACCCTTTATACCGGCTCGCCAAGGCACTAGCAAGAACTCCGATCATAATTTCTCACCTCCTGCTTACACCAGCCACATGGCGGGCCGGCTGCAAGGCACGCACCACACGTCTTCTGCTCCACACAGCGGCTCTGAACCAGCTCTACATTCAACAACGTAACATTTAGAGTTACAACACATCTTGGTACTCATTCTGAATCACATCTGGTCCACTGTAGATTGAATTGGTACCGGTCTATTTCTGTAGATCGACACTGGTCCAACAGTACTAGTAATAAAGTGTTTGCACTTTGCAGATGTCTCCTTTGAAACTGGCTCGCTGTTATCAATGAGGGTGATTACTCTAAAGCTGAATTTGATCAACATCTAGGTGAACCAGTGCCAGTCCATCATTCACAATACTGCAAGACTGGACTGCAAGCTGATTACCACCATCAGCTGCAGGAAACATAGCACATTTCATTGCCGTTTGCCACTACTGGACCAGGTACTAAATCGGCCGATCCAAGTGACATGAAATTATTGAATCGGTCTGGTCCAGTTTTTTGTGGATTGTTCTAACTCCAGTAACATTACAGACTTACATACATATATTGATAACACAAAAGCATGAACTGGGAGGGGCTGACTAACTGAGTTAAGATTTTCAATCCACTGATGCTAAATATAGGTATATCATAACCGAGTCTACTTCTAGTTCACTTCAGTGCTTTGGCACTGTATGCTCAGTGACTGGAAAGACACCAAGCTATTAAAAAACCCGCCAATTATCCAAGAATGATCTCGTTAGGAACAGATGGCAGCCAAAAATCAACCAGTCCATTATTGGAATGATCCATTAAAACAAAACATCATAAACATGTCGCAAAACTACACAGTTAACTATCTGGCACCTTTGTTGTTCACAGCAGCGAATGGATTGATTTATGTGCCGTTCTTGAAAATCACGCAGGAAGCAAGGCTATTATTATTATTATTAAAAATGTACTGATTATAGTGACGCTTCACACAAAAGTGTTCCAGGGGCACTTTACACAAATTAACGCAAAAACGTTGCAGCTGTTGCGGCTATGGGTAGAACATTGGACCATCATTATAACCACATTATTAAGTTGCACTACATTAATTGTCCAGTAAACTGTTGTTGTCGAAAAATTAAAGGGGTAAGGTATGGGAAGGGCACTTACTCTCTCCCCCAGTAAAAATAAATTAAATGCCAAAATATGCTGTACCACAATTAGTTGTAGCTGTTTAGATTACAACTCATATTACCATCCGTCATTCTACACACGTCCTGGAAGCAGCACTAAACAACACTAAAGAAAACAACGGCAAAATGTGACGACTTTACCTTGCGCTTGCGGGTAGATGGCGATCACAGAAGAAATGAGAAGACTCACGATACACAGCGATTGTGACGTAAGATTCCACATTGTGTGTTAGCAGTCAAATGAGTGTCTGTAACATGCAGTAACAAGAATAAAGTTTTTCCCCATCACACATACACAGCAAAGTTAACCTCCATGCCTCAACCAGGCACCAACTTATGCTGCAAAACATGAATAGGCTACACCGTGAGCCCATTCACTCTCCAGCTGTATGGTGTTCACTGGACCTAGCGTAGATGGACGACCAGCGGGCCAGGCGGTGTTATCAAACTTACCTGTGGGCTGCTTACATAGCAGGTGATTTACCCACCCACGGTTGAGTTCCCATCCCATTAGTTAGTCAGGGTAGACTTAGAATGGTAGAATGCTGGCAATTAGGTTGACTGAGAGCAATGCTAGACCACCAGACGGGACTAGTTAGTTAGTTAGTAAGTAAAAGTTAGTAAGTAAAAAAGTTTTTATTAACATGACGTAAGTCCAAAAACTTCTAGATCATGGAACAAAAGTGAATAGTGAAGTCAAGAGTAAGTACAGTTAGTAACTACTAAGACTACCACCATTAAAACACCATGATAACTAACCGGTAATAATAACTCGTTTCTATAAATGCATCACAGATAAGCTGCAGCACTAGACGTCAAATAATGTCATCATATCTGCATAGACTACACTATCAGTAAATGTAAAAGTGATGTCAAAATGGCCACCATGAAAGTGGCTTAGCTGTAAAAAAAACTGAATTTGGCAGCAAGCCACGATCCTTGGGATTTTTTCAGTAGCTCGTGCTCTGCAGCAGTAAAACAAAGGATAACTGTGGAACTAAGCAAATGCTTTTCTGTTCAGGTCAGCGTCAAAAATCCCACCCAAAGGCCTTCTGAAACTAGCCCAAAGTAGCACGCTTGGTCCTCTGAATCATAAGATTACCGAAAGTAGCGTACAACCGTACAGCAATCACAACTCATTCGCAATAAGTACAAAGCGCATTAGCATTTTTACAGCAGTGGCAAAAAACATCTGCATCAAATGCACGTGAAACAGGGGTGCCGAGGCGGTTCTAGCACCTCCAGTTGGGGGGAGGGCAGTGGTTTCTGAAGGGGGGCTGGTCACCAAAAAATTTTATCGATTATATATACAAATGTGTAATTTTTGACATAAAAGTGGCATATAATCACTAAATTTTCATCATATGTGTCCAGTTGCACTTACTAAACATTTAATTTGGGGGCAGACCTCTGACTGCAGGGCGTGCCCCCTGATCCCCTTTAGAACGCTCGTGACGCGCAACATGCGGCACGCTAAATCTTCCCGCAGATGGGTTCTCAAACTAGCCCAAATGGGTGGGAACGTTGCGGAACTGGCAACAAGGTAGCGGAGCCAGCGTACTGCTCAATGGACTTACTACTCGCTGAACAGAGGTGTGCAGTATAGTCACTAAATGAGTAGTGAATACCAAACTTCACGAATACTTGGAACGTACTCGCGCTACTTAGATGCTCGGCCAAATTAAATCGTTACTCGATACTCAATTGTTTTTAGAGCGTCGGCCTAGCACCATGATGCGCTAGCACCTGCAGTTACGCCTACTCGTTTAAGCTTGAACTCCATGGGACCATTTTCCGCATAGCATTCTCGTGAGGATGTCACCAGGATGTTACGAGAAAACTGCTTCCATAGAATTTTAAGCTTTACACAGTCGATGTGTCCACTGCTATTAATTACTCACGCCGAACGTCGAACCCGTTGCTACCGGCCGTACACTATGCGGCCTTCGACTTCACACTGCCATATACGGCTTCACTCTTAAGTTCGGCGAACCATCTGCATGGAATGGACTGTATGAAGGTGTGCGCACCGTGGAGGACCCTGGAGAGTTCAGAAAACAGCTCAGAATGCACATTTTTACAGTAGCTTCTAATGTTTTCTGACTCTGTTGGTTTCGTTTTTACTGCGCGACGCCTTGCTAAGCGCGGTATATGCCGTCGTCGTGTGTCTGTCTGTCTGTGTGTGTGTCCGTCACACTCCGGTATTGTATCAAAACGGCTAAACGTAGGATCACGCAAATAACGCCGCACTGTAGCCCCTTGACTCTAGTTTTCTGACACCAATGTTCATTGCGAAATTCGAACGGGATCATCCCCTACGGGGGCGACAAATGCAGGTGGGGTGGGTTAAAATTCGTCATTTTCGACGAAAATCGCGCTTTAACTCGAAAACGGTACAAGATAGACATATAGTTTCTATTAAAGTCAAATAGGAAATTATATGCGCACTATCAAATGGTGATGTTTCCGATGACCTTGGGTGACCCCTAACCCCCCAAATTACTCCAATTTTTGCATTTTTCGTCGCTGTTCATATCTTCCTAGTGAGTTAACATAGAGACTTCATATTTGGTGTACAGGTTGACTCTAGCTAGACCTAGCCGACGGATGACAAACCGTCCCTGAAAGGGGCGTGGTTACGTCACGTGACACGTTTTAAATTTTGGG
>Ga0209782_1002702_pt1 | contig 10001 bp, 4 predicted proteins | sample WorMetmaBAHAMAS1_FD_187390 | JGI IMG/M metagenome (GOLD analysis project Ga0209782, IMG submission 187390) | Marine gutless worms symbiont microbial communities from Max Planck institute for Marine Microbiology, Germany - Inanidrilus... | ecosystem: Host-associated > Annelida > Digestive system >...
CAGCAGTGAACATAATACAAATAACTCTCTGAATGAACCGAAATATACGCTATTTTCAAACAAAAAAAACTTGTAGTGTTCTGGGGAGACGGGGCTGTGATGGCCCACTTTTGTCCTTCCATTGATGTATCTTCCCACGCCCTGACTGTACCCTATGTGAGTTGATAGTCTGTATGGTGCTGGTATAGCCTGTCGTGCCAGTGTACGTGTATAACTTGAACAGCTGGCACAGAGCAAGGATAGCAGGAGTCGAGACGTCGCATGCACGACACGCAAAAACCGAATTAGACCTGCGCACGTAGGCCTACCGCTCGTACGGGCCAACTAATCAGAATCTGACGAACAACTGCGAGCCATAAAACTGACAGTCTCTCGTTTCTCGGCAGCTGTTTTCCACCGACGGCTTCGCGAATAATTTACTAGGCCTACGAGTCTCAGTCTGGTCTACAACGCACGAAATGACCGATAGGCCCACATTAGGGCAGGCCTACATCAAAAGCCAGATGATGACGAGCCAGCGACTCAGCATTGGGCTAAAAGTGGTCCAGGCTTTAAGAGACATGACATTAAAGTCTTCACTACTTTTGGTTCAGTACTGATCGGTGCTACGTACAGAACACCAACACCGGTGGTCAAATGAAACCTAGGCCTATGTACGTATACGTCTACGATTATCTCACACCGGCACTATACGCGAAAAATCAAGTTCAAAAGATTAGAGTGGAAACAAACTGACGGACGGGCGGACTCCATCGATCGACTGATTTATCTACCGGCGCTAACCCGGCTGCAGGTAGGCCTATTCTGCAACGAAACCTAATCACAACCAAAGGAAAATCATACAAGAGTCGCTATTTCTGCTACGTATTCGAACCGAAAGACTGCTGAAGGTCAATAGACGACATACAAGCTGCATGGTGAGTCATCAACAGGTAAAATGGCGGAAACATTACAAGATACATGTACGTTTATTTTGTTTATACATTGCATTACTTTTTATTAGTTTATGGTAAGATTTTTTTATTGTCTTATTTCTAAGGTGGCCAGCTTGACGGGCAACAAGCCTTTGCTGGCATTCCGGCAACCTGCCACGTTTAACATTTAAGCCGCTTTATACATTGTATCTGATATGGCTTAATAAAGTTATCTCAGTAAAAGACATAGTGAATGTTAGTAGAAAGTCATAATAATAATCTAATACATAGCCTATAGTGCAAACAACAGTGACCTCGAATAACTTTAAGATCATTGTGCAGAAAATAATTCATATTTTTTAAATTTTAAAAGGCAGAAATACTAAACTAGCAAAAATGTGCGCTTGGCGACACATGCGACATCATGATGACATCTATTTAAAAACCGCTAAAGGTTGCAGTCAGTCACGCATTAACACACTGGTCTTCAGCATCTCAGATAAAAGACACTGTTATCAGGGATCGAACCCAATCCACCACGCAGCAGCAAGCGACAAAACAGCATAGGCCTAAGTGTCGATGAGTGACCCTGAGTGACTTTGCTGAGGGTGGGTGCAGGAGGAGGTCGCCGGATATTTTTTTCGAAATTTTAGACGCCAAATCGTGCATTTTCGTGCATCTTGAGTTACTGAACGCGCTACAACTAGGCCTATGTAAAAATCTTAATATAAGTTGGCAAATTTCGGTGAGGCACGAGCCTCGGTGCCGCAGTGCCTCAGTGGCTCCGCCGCCTATGAAAGGGAGTGTCGCTTCACGTCTCCGACAGCTGCGATTTTATACGTATATATTTTGACAATAGTTTTAGTTTATAACTTTATACACTGCAAACGATCTGATATCTGGAATTTGTGCCATACAGGGTGCCCAGTAGGCGCACGCCGCTGCATGGGTAGAGTAGGCTATTTGGGTTCGGTTAAACGTTTGAGGTCAGAAGTTTAGATCCGTTTTCGAATCTAAAGCTACTCGTTCACGTAAAATTTAATAAAATAAAATGTTGCAAAAACTTGCAAAGTTTGCAAAAAGGTTTGTGCAAATTTTTAGCATTAGCATAGGCCTAGGCCTAATGTTGCAGCCAATCACGTCGGAGAGATGCACGGAACTACATATTCATAACGCACACTTGCAATCTTTTGCAAGTTTTTGCAGAGCTTTTATTTTATTTTATTTCACATGTGCGAGCAGCTTAATTCACGAGTACAACAGTGAAACAAAAACTATCCTGTTTGGCACAAAACGACGTTTTTCATTTTATTTGTCATTAAATGGCTGAAAATACTGGTCACAAAGCATTCGCGCGGCGACATTATTCAACGTCATTTCATGCGCAATCTATCGTGATATACACTATAAAAATATCCGTATATCCAGGGATATTTTGTGGCGAGTTTTCCATATTTAACTGAATCGGTTCCGTATACGTTTGTATCCGGGCCCACACTGCAATGTGGAAAACTCACACAAAATATCCGTGGATAAACGGATATTTTTTACAGTGTTTTTATATGCGCGTTCCGAAACGCGATCGCAGCGGTTCGAGCAATCATCTTGGAACAGCCGGAGCAGTTTGTACCAACCATGCAGTAGGTACGATCACATTTTTAGAACCGAACAAGCCCACAGACAACAGTGCGAACGAATATCGGAATTATGCATCACAAAAGACGTATACAAAAAATCCGCATTATAAACTCATCCAAAAAATGTTGACGGCGTACCTAAACGTTCAACAAATTCGCCAAAACAATGTCACAATATATACTCGTTAGTAAGACGACGACGTAGCCTTTTCACGGTAATTATTTACAGATTTCCGGCAAACTCAAACAGTAATGCCGACAGAGACTCTGATGATAGGCGTAAATTCATCATAATAGGCCTAGTACAGGAAGGGGAGGCTTCAATGGTGAGTACAGTGCAAGCTTATATTTGGGATCTGGGGAAATTAAGCCCCCAGCGGGGTCCGGTTAGGGGTGGAGGGAGACTTTCCCTCCGAAGGCTGGAAGCATTTTCTAGATTTCAGAAGTGCAAACGAGGCACAAAATTTCTCCATATTTGTTATACTGTTAACTTCTCACAAATGACTTTTGAAAGAATTTTGTTGCGCTGCTGTCGTTTGAACATATGACGACAGAAGTATCTCATGCTTGAAACCGGTTGGTTGTTAGAAACTTGTTTCAGATTGTATTATTGGCATAATCGCCATGTGGAGTCATTTTACTGTTTGTTACACTGTAGAAGATAGCTTCATAGGAAGCGTTGCTTGTATCAAAAAGTGGGGAGCCCACAAACTAGAAAGCCTAAGATTTAAAAAACTCGGGGAGGGAGGTCGAGTCTGGCAGCGTTATAAAAGTTTACGCCTATGATTCTGACGACGGCATCACCTAGCAACTGCAGCAGTGACTAGCATCAACATCGCAGACAACGCACACGACTAGTTTTTACATGAAGCAAAATACAAACTAACTCAAGCGAAACGTGCAGCTATTTACTATGAAAACGGCAGCACGACAGATGTATTTGCACCACCACACACGACACTTACGTCTAAGTAGAGGCTGTGCCATAAAACAGTAAATTGGAGACTGAATTTAAGACACCAATGCACCCTTGGACGTCTAAAGGAGTGTTCATATACCAAATCTCGCATAACTTCACCTCATCTGACCTAATTTCCTGACGGAATGGCTTTGACAAAATTAACGTCTCTTTGTCACGATGACCTAGTTCATGGACCTAAATAAGCAAAATGCCTTTAGCTACAAGGAAGAAGCGTGCCAGAACGGTTCAGTTTTGATAAAATGAGGTCAGTTGAGGTGAGGTTAGGTTAGCTGAGGTGGGATGTGGGATATGAAGACTCCTCAATGTAATTCAGCAAATGCTGACCAGCTCTAAAATTCTTTTTACCGTGTGTACTTGCAATAAAATTATCACTGAAACATATTACTTAAACAAGTCACTACAATATCCAATGAAATATTTCACACCTTTTTTAATTTACAGTAAGTAGCCAGTGGCACAGTTTATGTGCCACCCTGTACTTTAGTACAGTAATTTCAAACACCTGGTAATAACTACTACAACTCTGTGCTGTTGGAAGCACAAAATCTTCAAAGAATCACAAAGTATTATCATCAGTATATGTATTCCACATTCGCAATGTTAAAATCATTAGCTAGTAACTCACGTAAAGACAACGATGCAGCTATAATAGCTTCAAATAGTGTACACTGTAGCTGCTGATAACTAGGTTATTAAAACAGCACAACGACGTCATAAATAATGCAACATATTGTGCTGCGGAAAGTTGCAAGCATGCACTGAAGTGGTCAAGATGCTATTTCAAAAGTAGTAAGTAAGCAATATGTTTGTAGTTAAATATAAAAGGTTAACAAAAGTCAATGTCACGTGATGTGAAATAAATATAAAACATGATATCGTGTGGCAAAACAATACGACATCCACTGTTGGCAGTTCGACGGAAACATGTCAACTGTGCAACCACCTAGTGAATGTTTCTGAAGTGGTGCTGCTGGCGATAGCTTAGCTGCCATTTTGGCCACTTTTGGTGGCAGTATACCATACAGCATTGCCGACCATGGCTCCAACTTCCAGTATGTGGTTTCCTATTAGTGTTCTATAGCAATATAGTCTTAAACTGCACCATTGTTGAGCTAGGAGCATCGGACAGACAGACAGATGGACAGATGCACGGATGGATCACAGCACTACTTAATGCCTGCCTACCGTAGGTGAAAGGTGGAAGGTGAAATAAGAAGTAAACTGTGACATGCTAATGTCAATTATTCCATTAACCCTTTCGATGGGAACATCGTGCAACAATAAAAAATATGATGACTAGTACACCAACAATTGATAGACACTGGACAGGATATTTCATTTAGCACAGCATGCAGTAAACCCACATTTTACTCTTTGCAAAACCACTCTACAAACTTTAATTATCTATGAAGTGGCACAAAAATGTGAATCAATCAAGAAGCATTTGTCGACTGATGAAACATTGACAAAACAGACGGAAAACAGACAACTGTATAACAGCTGATACACAATAATGGCATACTCTGTATATGGTTTTATTGACACTGAGTAAAACTCGGCTAGTTATTCAGTGAATAACATACAAGTGTTTTATTATCTTCTTCAATCGATGTTTAGATTAACAACTATTCAGAGAATCAGTACAGCTCACTGATCTCTATGGCGCAGCTGTGCATCTCATTGGCTGACAGACGTCACATGACACCAGCTGCCAAAGTGGCATCATCTGAGAATGCCAGTTTCTTTATACAGATAATACTGTTCGTTGTCATATATTAATGTACATTAAAAAGGGCAAAACAAACGATTACAAATGATGATAGTTGCTTGTGCTTGTAAGTGATTAGCTGTAAAAAATAGTCGCCATGTTGACAAATGTTTTTTTCTTCAACTTCACAACAAGACCAATTCAACGGCCATTTGTCTGGGACTATGCATGTGAGCCAGTAACAGAAACGTAAAACCAATCTGGATTTTACTGAAGTATGAGACAGTGAGTGCAGTGGCATCAGCTGGACCATATGTATGTGTGCACTTTGCTCCAGACAGATAACACCACCACTCAGTTTTTTTTATAGGTCGGATGCCATTTCTGCTGCCAAACCAACAGCATCGAAGCAGTGAAGGCACTTTTTCGACTTTAATCAATGTTCATTCACTCATTATCGGCCGAGAAAATAAACTGAGATTTGAAGTTGATGAAATGTGTCTGATGCCTAATTACTGAATAACTATAAAATCTGTGAACAATCAGTGTTGATAAAACCAGGCATACACGTAAGTGGCAGCGTTAACATGGCACCCAGCTGCTGTACCACTTTACATCAATTTAACTAATACATTACGTGAAACAGTCAGTCAGTAAACATAATATCCTTTTTATAACAAAAATGTGTGATCTTCAAACTACAACCTCAAAGAAGCAGAGTGCTGCCAAACCAAAAAAAATTTTCAGCTGTCGATAGCAGCGAAAAATAAACGGTAAAGCCACAGAACATCATAGTCAATGCACCAATCATTCATAAACAATCAAAACAAATTTGTAGAGGGCCATATGTCAGAAGTTGTTCCGAGTGGATGCAAAATGATGCAATAATAATTCAAGTATGCAAATAAAGCTACCTGTTAATGCATATGTACAACTCAGACTCTAATTTCCATTGCATCAAACTGAAACAGAAAACAATAAAATAAAATAAGAATAAGAAACAAACTGACGTTGGCTCATTCCTAAATTAAGCACACAATGAGTGCCGTGATTTAACTATTGTGGTAGTTTGTTCAAAACAAACATTTTGGAATGACGGTGGCATCAAAACAATTAACAACACTAAGATAAAAATGAGCAACACGCAATAATGTATGGTTTCAGAGATATCTTGGACAGCCTGTCAAAGTATACAACAACTGCACTTTCGTTTGGTAACATTACAATTATAAGATGTTACAGTGTCCAAATAATGTGGCAGTAATTCTGTAAGTTGGAAAAATCGAGGTTACTGCAGATCACCAGCAAATATTTCATTAGAACAGCATCTGCCACCATCTTAACAGTTTTATTATCACAACCTGAAGTGTTGACTTTCAACTAATACAGTCGGCCAGCTGCAAACTACAGCTGTAGTAAGTAATCTTCACTAACTTATTATAAATGACTTATTTTTTTTTACATATTTTATCGTAGCCTGGCTACAGACACAATCTATCAGTCATGGGCCAATCTAACAACTGCTGAAAACCAACTGCTGCTCTCCTGTAGTCTTATAGATTGTCCATCAATCCATTGTAAAATCTGAATAAATATCAAATAAAAAAAACTCAGTAACACAACAACTAACACTAATAGAAACAGGTGATAAACAACATACTGATAGTTCTATTAGTTTCAGTCTAACGGACAACGACGTACATGAAAATGTGAACCACCTCAAATACTTCGCATGAAAATAACTATATCATTAATAATGCTTTTCACTTTGACAAGCCAGATATACAGTAACGACACAGCAAAAACCAGCCACAACATCAGCAGACATTATGCACAGCTTTTGACATGTGACACGTCTGCTTGGTGTAACATACGTGACATTATGCACACGACGCCAGGGTGTGATATTAAAATGGCACAGCTCAGCAAGCAATCATTATGCAAGCACTCAACACTAAATAAACTGTGGTCCAGAAACTCTTGATTCTCCTCACACAAGACATCAAACAGTTACTGTTCGTGTCTTTGTGGTACGGATCCCTCTCATCAGAGACATTAATATACGAGGTGTAGAAACGCGGTGATTTCACTGTAACATGTGGTTACATCACACACACTGTAGTATGATGCAGACACTTCAGTTTGCACCGAACACTAAATGTTAAATTTGCTGTATTCAATTGTACACATTCAAGTGATCTGGAGTGATTCCTGACCAAAATTTCAATGTCATACCATACACTGGCACAACTGCATTGCATGGTTTGTAATCGATGGCTAAGCTACTTGCAGCGCATGCGGAAAGTGCGGCTTAGCGGCCTGTGATATATGTGGATATGGCAAGGTACAGAGTGACATATACACTGTGTCCACAAAAAAGAGGCCAGCAGATTTTTTACAACAATTTTGGCAAATTTAAAGCAACATTTATAATTTTTGGCAGGTAGGTGTAGTACACTGTTAGGACATCAACCGTATAAAATTTTCCCACCCATTTTGTTTCGCTGCTTTATCTTGTGAAGTAATGTTTGTGTAAACATTTCATTTTTTGTCGTACAAGACAGTCGAAAGACAACAAAATTAAAACTGCAAGTTTATGAATTGCTAATTGATGCCAATCAAAAGTGTTTTCTAAGTTTTTTTCCATCTGCACAAACAGATGCTGTCAGATGGCAATGCCACTGGCATATTGCTGTGATTGTGATTGAGTGGTCCATCTTGGTCCATTCAGTTCGGCATTTTGTTTATCAACAACAACAATAACACAACATACAACTACGTCATCAGAAAGTAAGAGCGGCTCAGGTGTGGTGGTTAAATTTAATTATTGAGTTGGCAACTGTCAGCGTAATTCATGTGCAAAAAATTGGTAAATATCAAAATAAACATATAAATTTATGACAAAAAAGTTACTGGCCTCTTTTTTGTGGACACAGTGTACATGTATCCCGAAACTGATCCCCAATACAGGCTTCACTCAAGATGCAGTAAACTATCCAGAACATGCAGCAGTGAAAGTATGCGCACAATGAAACTAGCCATGATCCTGTGGTTATAATGAGTAAAAGGACGACTTACAACGGTACAAATTTACGATTATTAATATGTCCCTAAAATGACTCATCACAAGTCCAACGGGATGCTAAGTGGCAAACACTGTTTACTGAGTTGTGTAAAATGGACGAATGTTCATCTCACAACCTCAACATGCAACCGGAAGAGTGGAGGACCAAAACAGGTGTCATGGAGAACTACTGTTGCAGATATGCAACAAAAATAAACTCAATCCATTCAACCAGCTGACGCTGTTATGGAACAATGACACTGATGGAGTTCTCAAATAAATGCATTAAAACGTTACTTACAGCATGGCCCATGTCAACCATCACAAGACAACAATGTGTTATACTATACTCTGATGTAACTTCACCAAATGCAGATCTAGTTCGTCATCAGACTCGCAGTTAATGTATATAGAAGCATGTATCTCGTCTCATCTCGTCTTACATTTGATATAAAATGAGGGTGCTAATTGGTCACAGCCACAACAAACTGGGTCACTTCACAATGCACTCAGTTCAGAGTTGGACAGAATAAAGTCAGATGAGAAAAGATGAGCCATATAAACACTTCTTAATGCAGTCGTTACTAAAGATCTCACGGCACACCTTAAATCATTTGACAATGCTATTTGGTGAAATATTCGGCACATTTCTCACTAACAATGGCATATGGCTGATTGTTTTTTTTGTGCCATTCTGTGTGCATTACTTGCCTTGTCCAGCCAGTGTGATGACGCTGTTGATTGGACAAATGGCCTGCTAAAATGTACTCCATAAATGCCAAATGTATTCTTTGGGGCAGTCTGAGCCTAACCCGGAGCAACTCCGAATTTCTGTACATTAACTGTCAGTGAGCATTCACCTTAAACTGTAACCTATGCAGCAGGTCCTTTCATTCTAGTGTGACCTTTCAGATGTAGATATCTTGTCTGAGCATAAAATGGTTATTGGTTAATTACTGATGGAACGACTGGCCTTTATTAGTATGCAACTTAAAATACCTGCACGAAATTACTGTAGTTTAAGTCCACCAGTTTATAACTACAACTTTCAGTTTTTGTTTCCCCCCTCCGTCTCTTCCAAGGTTACTGAAGGTTGGGTCAGGTCCCCAAACACCACTTTTAAGGGCGGTTGAGCACGAATTTTACAGACTGGACGTCCTGCCTGTCACTCAACCAACCATGTCACAGCACTGAAGGGACAAGTTTAGTCTGGTAGTTTACAAGCACAATATAGTTAATTTCATAAAACTAATATTAGCAAAAATGTATAACAAATGGACTGGTGTAACTATGAACAACTGTGACTGGCGAGAAGTTAAGCAGCAGACTCGCGCAGTCCATCAAAATACGCAACCAGTTCGTGACTGGAAGGGACTCCTCCGAGTCCGGCGCATTCCCAGTCCATGTCGGACATGGTGTCCGATCTGGAAGATCTGCCGTGCCAGGAGGCGGTGCTGTCACGAGCCAAGGACCGCGGCTCACGACGTGCTACCGATCTCACCGCCTGCTGCATCTCCATCGACTCCATCAGCGCCGGATCGATGCTGCACGGTCGACCTCGCGACCTCGATGCAGTCAAGCTCAGAGTGGCAGACAGCGGACGGCCGAGCTTCGGCGGCAGAGGCGGCGGCGGCGGAGATGCGTCTGCCACGTGCCCGACGGCCATCATCTCCCGGTACGCCGGACCACCGAACTC